>Ga0136604_1000015_pt1 | contig 105605 bp, 108 predicted proteins | sample AntRauFillE10628_FD_104928 | JGI IMG/M metagenome (GOLD analysis project Ga0136604, IMG submission 104928) | Saline lake microbial communities from Rauer Islands, Antarctica - Metagenome Filla E10 #628 | ecosystem: Environmental > Aquatic > Non-marine Saline and Alkaline > Saline | place...
CTAGATTTCTACGATTTGTAACTTTTATTTCTGCTAAATCTGTCGATAACAGAAAGCTGTTATTACCATGCTTTGGCTTGGACCGCCAGATGGTCATCAACAAAGCCGATAACGCAAGGTCTATAGGCATGCAGGGCTGCATTGACCGATCAATTACACCTCTAGCTATCCTTGGCATTCCGGGCGGCGTTTAGAGCTTCCAAGGTATTGAGGTAATATTTTTTTTTACGCGTAGGTAAACATGTTTTTTTCTTTAATCATTGAGATGCTAAATCGTATTGCTTATATTTACTGGCTATTCAAAAGCTGGAATGTGGCGCAGGCTGGTAGCGCGTCCCGTTCGGGACGAGGAGACCGGAGGTTCGAATCCTCTCATCACGGCCATTTTTTTGTAAAATATCAGGAACTCACGTGCTTGAAATACACTTTGTGGGGGGCATACGCGTGTATGGCTATTGCGGCTCTCTCACATCCCCCTGGAGAGGGCCGCTTTTTTTCTGTGGGAAAGCTTGTTAATTTTCGTATACTGGTAAGGATGAAAACAAAGGATTTTAAGATGTTATTGTACAAGAAAGCTGTCTTTGCCATGACGCTGGGGTTGTCTGTTTCACTGATACCGGTGTCGGCCAAGGCATTTAATGGTGTCTTCGCGCCAAAAAAGATTGGTGCACAGCTTGTCCATTCGGTTGATTATACATTGGTTCAAGGCTATCGCGATAACCGGGCCGAGGGGCATATAGGTGCTGACAATGAAGCGCACCGACAACATATGCCGCCGGAGGTTAAAGAAAAGATCCATCAGAAAATCGAAGACCGGTTCGGACATCTGACCCCCGTACAACGTGCTGAAAAGCTTGAAGAACTACGCCAACGACGCGAAGAACTGCGCCGTGAGCTTGAAAGCCTGCCGCCAGCGGAACGTAAAGCCCGCATGGAAGAGCTCAAAGAGCAATTTCGCCAAAAGAATAAAGATACGATCCATTAAAACCGTGATCAAGTTCAAAGGGAGACAGGGTATGCCTACCGCACCCACAAAAGCGCGCTCATCCAAGAAAGGCGCCGCAGAACCGGAAAATCCGGTACGGCTGTCCGATCAGCCGCCAACGCCGACGGATCAGGATTTAATGCTGCGTATTGCACAGCAAAAAGATCAGGACGCCTTTGCGACGCTGGTTAATCGTTATCGTCATAAATTATTTGCCACCTGTTACCGGATGCTAGGACAACAGGCCGAGGCCGAGGAAGCGGTTCAGGACAGTTTCTTAAAACTCTGGAACTATGCCAAAAGCTGGGATGCGGAAAAGGCCAGCTTAAATACCTGGCTTTATACGATTACCGGCAATACCTGCCGCGATGTTTTGCGTAAACGTAAGGCGATTTTGGTTGAGCATGATGATAACCGCGAAAGCGAGCTCCCGGGCGGGCAAGAGGTCGTTGAACAAAAAGAACAGGCACGACTGGTTAAAAAGGCAATTAACGAGCTACCCGAACGTCAGCGCGAGGCGCTTGTTCTGTCTTATTACCAAGGGCTCAGCCATAAGGAAATCGGCGCTATTATGGGCTCCAGCCCTAAAAGTATCGAGGGATTAATCGCCCGGGCACGTACAGATTTAAAACAGCAACTTTCGTTTTTAAGTGAGGCTTTGTGATGAGCAAAGATAAAAACAAAACAGATATGGCAGACGCGCAGCTTGACCGTTTAATGGGCTTATATGAGGTTCCGGAACTGGATGCGGATGCCTTTAATCAAAAACTATTTTCCCGTCTGGGACAGGATGGTGCAGGGGCTACCAATAGTGATAACCAGCATATTATGATCTGGTCCCGTCCGTGGCGCTTTGCCGCTTTTACGGTGGTTGTACTGCTTTCTGCGGGGTTATTGTTCAGCAAGGATGATTTTGAGAAACGGGACGCAGGCCAGATCCAGACGGCATCTGTGTCTATAGGCGTTGAAAAAACTGTTGTTCCTGCGGGCAATGAAATTACGGATGTTGACCGCTTTCTTAATGAAATCATAGATCAGGATATCGCCGTTCTGGAATATTCCGTCGCCATGAATACCGGGCCGGAAAAAGAATCCGCAACATCGCAGGAAGAGGATCAGGATATGCCGCCGATTGACAGCTTCCTTGATGAATTGTTGGGGATTGAAAGCAGGACGCTGTAACATTAGACGAATATCTGTTTATGGCCGCCGGCGTTTATGTAGGTTGGGTTTTGGCCGGGATTTCAAATTACGGCGGATGCTCAGCTCTGCCTTGACCTGAAGGACATCACGGATCAAATCCTTGCTTTGATGACGATAGGGTATGTAATGACGCATCAGTGACGAGAATTCAGCCTCGCGATCATGCCAGAAACGCGGATTTAAGAGTAAAGATAGACGGTTTTTATGGGCTAGATAGTCAATGGCGTTGTTTCCAAAGTTGTCCATTTGCGTAAGCTTTTCGAGAGTAAGGGGCCTTTTGTCTGTATAAACAATACCTTTTTCAATCATAGTAAGCCGTCCATCGTCTGTAATGCTAACGTCACGGTTATTCAAGGCGTCTGTTTTCTTGTGCCAGTAGTTGAGCTGATCGGAAATAGAGTGAAACTGCGGGTCATTGGCCAAATAACGGTTGCGCAATGTTAATTCCAACGTATTCATATCCATTTCGGTGCTGAAATATTCGAATAACACGGTCAGACATTTTGTGCTTTTATGTTCTACGAGTTCAGGGCCTAGAAACGAAAGTTCGGAGGTGATGAATGCCGGGTCATATCTGATCAGGAATTCGAGGATCTTTGCCGCATCTTTTTGTATAATCGATTCCAGGTGATATTCATTAAGGAAGGGCTTGTGCTTTTTAATATAAGAACCAAGCGTTGCGATGTCATCGCGCTGCGCTGCCATGTCAAAAGCAACGGGAAAGTTTGAAGAAGAAATTTTGCCTCTGGTCATGACATGTTTCATGAGCTCATAGTCACCATGATGTGTGGCAAGGTCACTAAGGTGCAAGAGGGCTTTGGGGGATGTATAGTCTGCGCCTGCTTGCATCATCGCTTTGATCGCGGTTTTTTTTCTGGTGGGGCTGGTCAGGACTGTATCGGCAGCAAAGCCATTATGGGCGTGGACATCTGCCCCCATTTCGCATAAGAATTCGATAACCTCTTGCTGATCAAGATAGGCTGCCCATTCTAAAGGACCCATGTTAGTGATGGGGTCATTCTGTGCGGTTGCTACAGGGCGCCTGTTATCATTGAAATAGTGGGTTTTGGTCGGGCTTAGTGACGGGTTGTTACTGGTGTTAACCTTGGCGCCCTGATCAATAAGGGCTGCAATACTGTAAAGTTTAAAAAAGGTAAGGGGTTCATCGCGGATAACATCAATCAGCATTTGATTGCGTTTGGCGGGGCTGGCGGTATGGGCCTCTTGACGAAGGCGTTTAAAACGATTCCGAAGATCCGGTGTCCAGCCAGCAATGCTGCCACGATACTTTGCTTTTATGCGATCCAAAGCTTTCATAAAATCATACTACATAAAATGGCTGCACTAGGTTAAGTTATATAATGCAGAAAAATGTTTTAATTTTAAACGTTTAAATTCAAAAAAATCTAGCAGTGACGGGTGTTTATGTCAAGGCTGCGATGTACTAAAAAACGGTGCCAAAATAGTTGCACTGGTGTGTGAACTATGTTACATCAAAGCTGAATTAACCAACCAATTATGGGGTCATAGCGTGGCAAAGGCACAAGAGGCACTGATAGCACGGCGATATGCCAAAGCATTTTATGAACTTGCGGCAGATCGAAAGAAGATTGATGTTGTTGCCAAGGATATGACGGACTTGTCTGAAATGTCAGAGTTTCCGGCATTTCGCAGCTTTTTAAAGAATCCTTTGATTAAACGTAGCGAACAGCTTGCTGCCATTGAGGCGATTGCAAAAAAGGCCAAATTAGATAAAACCACACAGGATTTTCTGGCGACGATCGCCCGTAATGGCAGGTTACCTGCCTTGCCGTATATCGTTAAAGCTGTCCGCACCCAGATTTCAGAGGGCCGTGGCGAGGTCAAGGCTGAAATCACCTCTGCCCGGTCATTATCATCCGCGCAGCTTAAGAAGCTGACCGAATCGTTAAAGAAAACCACAGGAACCGAAATTGATATTACCGTGAAAATCGATGAATCAATTATGGGTGGGCTGATTATCAAGCTTGGGTCGCTTATGATTGACCAATCTGTTAAAACCCGTCTCGATCGTTTGGAACGGGCTTTGAAGTCTACCACCGTCGCTGATGCGGCGGAGCCGATGCGGGAAGTCGCCTGAAGAATTTTAAGTTTTAATGCTTTAATTGTGAACAAAGAAGGACAAGTCAATGCAAGTCAACGCAGCAGAAATCTCTACAATCCTGAAAGACCAGATCGCTAATTTCGATGCCGAGGCCGATGTCGCGGAAGTTGGACAGGTCGTATCCGTCGGTGACGGGGTTGCCCGTGTGCACGGTCTTGATAAGGTCAAAATGGGGGAAATGGTTGAGTTCCCTGGCGGCGTTAAAGGTATGGCGCTGAACCTTGAAGAAGACAATGTCGGTATTGTGATTTTCGGCTCTGACCGTAATATTAAAGAAGGCGACACAGTCCGCCAGACCGGTGAAATCGTTGATGTTCCCGTCGGTAAGGAATTGCTGGGTCGCGTCGTTGATGCGCTGGGCAATCCGATTGATGGTAAAGGTCCGATCAAAACCAAAAAACGCGCCCGGATCGAGCAAAAAGCTCCTGGCATTATTCCGCGTAAATCTGTTCATGAGCCGATGCAGACCGGTATCAAGGCGCTGGATGCGCTGGTACCCGTTGGCCGTGGTCAGCGTGAATTGATCATTGGTGACCGTCAGACCGGTAAAACCGCTGTGGCCATGGATGCGATCCTGAACCAGAAAACGGTTAACCAGACCGATGACGAAAGCAAAAAGCTGTACTGCATTTATGTAGCTATCGGTCAAAAGCGTTCAACAGTTGCGCAACTGGTTAAAAAGCTCGAAGACATGGGCGCGATGGAATATTCTATTGTTGTTGCGGCGACGGCTTCTGATCCGGCGCCGATGCAGTTTCTGGCGCCTTATGCCGGTTGTACAATGGGTGAATATTTCCGTGATAACGGCATGCATGGCCTGATCGTTTATGACGATTTGTCTAAACAGGCTGTGGCCTATCGTCAGATGTCACTGCTGCTTCGTCGTCCACCGGGCCGTGAAGCTTACCCGGGTGATGTTTTCTACATTCACTCCCGTCTTCTGGAGCGCGCGGCGAAAATGAATGATGATCTGGGCGGTGGTTCTTTGACCGCATTGCCGATCATTGAAACGCAGGCCGGTGACGTTTCTGCTTATATCCCTACAAATGTGATTTCGATTACCGATGGTCAGATTTTCCTTGAAACCGGATTGTTCTATAAAGGTGTTCGTCCGGCGATCTCGGTTGGTTTGTCTGTGTCACGTGTGGGGTCATCAGCCCAGATTAAGGCGATGAAACAGGTTGCGGGCTCGGTCAAGCTTGAACTTGCCCAGTATCGTGAAATGGAAGCTTTCGCCCAGTTTGCCTCTGATCTGGATCCGGCAACGCAAAAACTTCTGGCCCGCGGCGCCCGTCTGACCGAGCTGTTGAAACAGCCGCAGTACAGCCCGCTTACTGTTGAAGAACAGGTTGCCGTTATTTTTGCTGGCGTGAAGGGCTATCTTGATGATCTTCCCGTATCGCAAGTGACCGAATTTGAAATGGCGTATCTTGACAGTATTCGCAGCAAGGGCAAAAAGATTCTGGCGGCCATTGCCAAGGAACAAAAGCTGACCGATACGATTGAAGGACAGCTGCATGAATTCCTCGGTGATTTTAAGGCAACCTTCTCGGCATAGAAAGCAGCATAAGGTCAGTCGGATATTTTAAGGAAAAAAGATGCCAAGTTTAAAGGATTACAGAGACAGAATCGCCAGCGTTAAATCAACGCGTAAGATTACGTCAGCGATGAAGCTTGTGGCGGCCAGTAAGCTGAAAAAGGCACAGGACAAGGCGCAGGCCAGTCAGCCTTATTCAGAACGCATGAGCGAAATGCTTGATCGTCTGCTTAGCGGTGTGAAGGTCAATGAAAGCAGTCCGGCGCTTTTGTCCGGCACAGGTCGGGATAAGATCCATCTGTTAATCGTCATTACATCAGACCGCGGTCTTGCTGGTGGTTTTAACAGTTCTATTGTTCGTCTTGCCCGCCAAACGGTTAATCAGCTGGAGGCCGATGGCAAAACAGTCAAACTGATCTGTATCGGCCGTAAGGGGCGGGATCTTTTACGTTCGACCCATCGCGATAATATTATTGAATATTTCGAAGGTCCGGGTAAGCAAGGGCTGAGCTTCAGGGATGCCGACAAAGTCAGTCGTATGGTCCTTGATATGTTCGCCAAGGAAGAATTTGATGTCTGCAGCATGCTGTATAACAAATTCCGTTCTGTCATCGCCCAGATACCGACGACGCAACAGATGATTCCTTTTGTGGGGACGACGGATACGGCAAATGACGATACAGCGGATGCAGGTGCGGATGTGCTGTATGAATTCGAGCCGGATGAAGAACAACTGTTAGAAGAATTGCTACCGAAAAACCTGTCGATTCAGATTTTTGCCGCCCTGCTGGACAGTTCGGCCGGTGAACATGCAGCCAGAATGACAGCAATGGATAACGCAACACGGAATGCCGGTGACCGGATTGACCAATTTACATTGGCCTATAACCGTGCCCGTCAGGCCTATATTACCAAGGAATTGATCGAAATTATCTCGGGTGCGGAAGCGCTATAAGAGAAATAAACGTTAATGTGAGGAGAGAAAATCATGGCGACAAAAAAAGCGGCAACACCGAAAGCCAAAACAAGCAAGTCTACCAAAAAACCGACCAAAGCAGCCAACACGGGTGCAACCGGTAAAATTACCCAGATTCTGGGCGCGGTTATTGATGTACAGTTCGAAGGGGATTTGCCTTCTATTCTGAACGCACTGCATACCGATAATGATGGTAAGACACTGGTTTTGGAAGTGGCGCAGCATTTGGGTGAAAACACAGTTCGCACCATTGCCATGGATTCAACAGATGGTCTGGTTCGCGGTCAGCCCGTTTCTGATACAGGCTCAGCGATTTCTGTTCCGGTTGGTCCGGGCACACTGGGCCGGATTATGGATGTTGTCGGTAACCCGGTTGATGAACTGGGACCGGTTAAACATACCGAAACCTATCCTATTCACCGTGAAGCACCTGATTTCATTGATCAGTCAACAGATACTGAAATTCTGGTTACCGGTATCAAGGTTGTTGACCTGCTGGCCCCTTACGCAAAAGGCGGTAAAATTGGTCTGTTCGGTGGTGCCGGTGTTGGTAAAACCGTTACGATCATGGAATTGATTAACAATATTGCGCTGAACCACGGTGGTGTTTCTGTTTTCGCCGGTGTTGGCGAGCGGACCCGTGAAGGGAACGATCTGTACCACGAAATGATGGATTCCGGCGTTATTAAAAAAGACGGCGCTGAAGGATCAAAAGCGGCGCTTGTTTATGGTCAGATGAACGAGCCTCCCGGCGCCCGTGCCCGTGTTGCCCTGACAGGTTTGACACAAGCGGAATATTTCCGTGATGAAGAAGGTCAGGACGTTCTGTTCTTCGTTGATAATATTTTCCGCTTTACCCAGGCGGGTGCGGAAGTATCAGCGCTGTTGGGCCGTATCCCGTCTGCGGTTGGTTATCAGCCAACACTGGCAACAGATATGGGTGCCATGCAGGAACGTATTACCTCAACGCATAAAGGTTCGATTACCTCGGTTCAGGCTGTTTACGTCCCTGCCGATGATTTGACCGATCCGGCGCCGGCGACAACCTTTGCTCACTTGGATGCGACCACGGTTCTATCACGTCAGATTGCCGAGCTTGGTATTTATCCAGCTGTGGATCCGCTGGATTCTAACTCACGTGTGCTTGATCCATTGATCGTCGGGGATGTTCACTATGAAACAGCCCGCCGGGTTCAGGAAACGCTTCAAAGCTATAAATCCTTGCAGGATATTATCGCCATTCTGGGTATGGATGAATTGTCAGAAGAAGATAAATTGACCGTTGCCCGCGCCCGTAAAATCCAGCGCTTCCTGTCACAGCCTTTCCATGTTGCCGAAATCTTTACCGGTACACCTGGAACCTTCGTTCAACTAGAAGACACGATTAAAGGCTTTAAAGGTATTGTTGATGGTGAATACGATCATCTGCCGGAAAGCGCCTTTTATATGGTTGGTACCATTGAAGAGGCCGTTGAAAAAGCTAAGAAAATGGCCAAAGAGGCCGCTTAATAAGTAAAAGAATAGCAATCAGGAGCGCATGATATGTCCGCAGCCTTTCAATTTGATCTTGTTTCACCGGAATCTATACTGATGTCACACCCCGTGACACAGGTGGTTATTCCCGGATCAAAAGGTGATTTCGGTGTGCTGGCAGATCATGCGCCATTGCTGTCTTCCATACGTTCCGGTGTTATCCGGGTGACTTACGAGAATGGTGAGAAACATATGGTTTTTGTCTCTGGCGGTTTTGCCGATGTGAATGGCAGCCTATGTACCGTTCTGGCAGAAGAAGCCGTTAATCTGGATGATCTGGATGCCGAGGAATTAAAAGCGGTTATCGGTGAGCTGGAAGCCAATCATAAAGAAAATATCGGCATGGAAGAAGAACACTATATTCGTCGCCAGCTTGAAATCATGCTTGCCAAGCTTGATGCTGTGAAAACCTATAAGTTTTAACCGCTTTTTTATAGCCGCTTTCCCCTTGAAAATACCTGTGTATTCGGTCGTTTACAGCTAGGCTGTTATTAAACGGAACTAAAAGCGCATTTTTTCATTTGTTCATGTGATATCTCCTCGTGACAGAAGAGAAAACAACTGAACGAAAGGATGAACAAATGAAAAAACTGCTTATGACGACAGCAATTGTGACTGTAATGGGTGTTGTACCAGCACTGGCAACTGAAACCACTACAACCACCACCACGACAACTGAAGTAGATCGAGTGGATGTGCGGAAAACCGCAACGACAATCGTTGCCTCTGAAATGGATCCGATGGATGTTCTGAAACGCCATGATTGGGATGGTGATGGTTCTGTTGACCATAAACATACCGTTGTTAAAATTAATGGTATGGGTTTTCAGGAGCTATCTGAAACGGTGGGGGACCAGAATAATGATGGTGTAAACGATTACCGTGATATTCTGGCCTATGTCGGCGATACGAATAACGATGGTAAGGTTAACCGCGCTGACTATATTAACCGTTTTGGTGCTGATAATATAGAGATCAAACAAACTTATGACTATGATCGCCACTATGACGGCACGCAGCCTTATTATGCTGAAACAACCGTTACCGAGCAAAGCTTTCAATCCAGTGAACTTGGTGATGTGGATGCCGAGGTAAACACCACGGTTGAAACCAGAAGGCAAGAATCGGAGCTGTCTTTATGGGAACGTTTTAGATCTAGCTTTGACTAAGTCAAGCCTGTGATATTTTAAAAGCCCCGGTTTTTCCGGGGCTTTTTTTAATAGGGGACAGAAAAATCGCGGAACTTATATGCCGGCCATACATTGGTACGGCAGGAAACGAGGCCGGACAGTAAGGCTGGACGCCAGGTTTCCTAATAAACACAAAGGAGAGAATTAAGATGCAAAAATTATTAATGACAACTGCAATTGTTACCCTTCTGGGTGCAGGCCCGGCATTGGCGCTTGAAGTTGGCGCGGATACGGATGTTAAAACCGGTACGGATATCCGTACCGAACGGTTAGACAATACAACACGCAGTAGCGCTGATGTAGACGTTGACGTTGATGCTATGAAGCACAAGGATAGCGTTGAATCCCATTCCGAAACGGACGCAAAGGCCAAGGTGGAAGCTGAATCTGAAGCTGAATCTGAAACTGCAGCCGAAGCAAAGGCGCAAACCGAAACAGACAGCGAAACAAATATGGAAGCCCGCCGTGACCGGACTCATAATGAAGATGAGACAGCTGGCTATGACGTAGAAGCTGATGTTAAAACCGGCACTGAAGCTCGGCTTGATCATGATCAGGAAGCAGAAGGTGACCTGCGCGCTGAAGCGGATGGATCAATAGAAGTTGAAAATGAAAATGAAAATGAAGAAGAAAAACCGGGCCTATGGGATCGGATGACGTCTATCTTTGAATAAACTGTACTACAAATACAGAAAGAAGGCCCCGAATGGGGCCTTCTTTGTATGCGATGCATGGCAAAGACGAGTTTTTCATTGACCTGTCAGACTATAGGTATATTTTTAGAACTGTTCCACATAAATTGATTCCAAGGAGATACCATATGGACTACCTGCATGAAGATATGCTGTTTAATTACGAGCCACGTATGATCACGATTGGCCAACAAATTCCTGAATTTGACCTGACTGCTGTTGTGTCTAATGATGTAAAAACCGCTTTTCAACAGGTTTCGAATGATACCTATAAAGGCAAATGGTTGTGTCTGTTTGCATGGCCAAAAGATTTTACTTTTGTATGCCCTACAGAAATTGCTGCCTTTGGTGCGATGAATGAAGATTTCCAGGATCGCGATTGCCAGATTCTGGGTCTGAGCACTGATAGCGAGTTCGTTCACTTGGCATGGCGTAATGATCATAAAGATCTTAAGGATCTGCCATTCCCGATGCTATCTGACATTAAGCGTGAACTGTCAGAAGAAATGGGCATCCTGAACGAGGAAGCCGGTGTTTGTAACCGTGTAACCTTGCTGGTTGATCCAGAAGGTATTGTACGTCACGTCTCTGTTAATGACTTAAGCGTAGGTCGCAACCCGCAAGAAATTCTACGTATTCTTGATGCCCTGCAAACGGACGAACTGTGTCCGTGCAACTGGGAAAAGGGTGAAGATACGCTACAAGTCGCGTAATAAACCTTACTGTTTGGAAAAAGGGGCCTTCGGGCCTCTTTTTTTTGTCGGAATTGATTTTGAACTTTGGAGGGAATGTTCTAACCTTGCTTAAGGATGTTTAAAAACAATAGGAAAAACCATGCGAGCTGCAGCCCTAAAAAAACAAGAAAAAAACAAAAATAGCCTGATTCAGGATACGCTGGATATATCAAATGGTTCTGCGGATAAAGATCAGCTGACACAGGCCTTTATTGAAAAGTTCCTGTTACAGGTTCCGGCCGAAGATATTATCGTTTGGCAGGCAGAACAATTGGCAGCGATTGCAAAATCGATGCGCGAGTGGAGCGAAAAACGCCCGCCGGGGCAACCGCGCCTTCGGGTTTTTAACCCTAAATCTAAAAAAGACGGCTGGCAGATGAATTGCACAGTTATTGAAGTCATCGATGATGATATGCCGTTTCTGATTGATTCGATTGCTGCCGGACTTACAGATAGTGGTCAGGTTATAGAAGTCCTTTTCCATCCGGTGATGGGCGTGGTTCGGGATGATAATGCTGTTTTGAAATCTATAGACAATGGTCCTGAAACGGGCGAGAGGGCTTTCTTCGAATCCTATATCCATATACAGCTTGAAAATCTGCTATCGACAGAAGCCTGTAAAAAACTGGAAAAAACATTACATACTATTGTCAGGGATGTTAGCCGCGCGACCGGTGACTGGCATGCCATGCTGAGTCAGCTTGAAGTCGCCATAGAAGAAATGAATAACCAGCCAGTAGAAAGCGGTGTGGACCTTGTTAATGAAGGGCGTTCATTTTTGCAATATATCCATGATAATAATTTTACCTTGCTAGGATATCGTCAGGACGGGCTTACACAGGATACTGATACACGGCATTTTGAAGCTGTCAAAGGATCCGGACTGGGGCTACTGTCAAATGGAAAAGACATCCTGAGTGAATCTGATCATGGTGATCTTGAAGTTAAAACACTTGATAATAATGATACGCCAGTTGTGATTTCAAAGCTGATCAATCAGCGTTCTACTGTTCACCGCCGCGTGCCTTTTGACCTTATTCTTGTGAAGATTCTTAATAAAGATAACGAGCTTGTCGGGCGCCATGTCTTTATCGGTCTGTTTACCTCAAGCACCTATTCCTGCCGGACTAACGAAGTGCCGATTATCCGCCGCAAAGTACAGGAAACCATCAGCAAGGCCAGTTTTGGCCATGATTCACATGACCATAAAGCGCTGGAACATATTCTGGAAAAATTCCCGCGGGATGAGCTTTTTCAGGTCGAAACAGATGAACTGGTAACGACAGCGCTTGGTATTCTGCGTCTGCAGGAACGTCAGCGCATTGCCCTTTTTACCCGTCTGGATAAGCTGGGAAAATATATGTCCTGTCTGGTCTATATTCCTCGTGATCGTTTTGACAGTGGCTTTCAGATCGTTATTTCAGATATTCTGGAACGCGAGCTTAGCGGGAAGCTGACAAGCTTTTATACAACGCTGGATGACAGTCCATTGGCGCGTATTCTTTTTACCGTCAGTCTTTCAGAACTAAAGCAAAAATATGATATTCCCGCGCTGGAACAAAAACTGATTGAAGCCGGACGGGGATGGAATGATGCATTGAAACAGGCTCTGTCCGCCAATGAAGACAAGCAGGCCGGTTTGAAGCTGTTTAACCGCTATCAGAAAGCCTTTAACCAGTCCTATCAGGATAAGGTTGATGCTAACAGCGCTTTGCAGGATATTCTTCAACTTGAAGATATTCTTGATGGACAGGATATTAATACTGATCTTTATCAGTTAAAAGATGCCGAGCCGGGTCAGTACAGATTGAAAATATACCATGATGCGACGCCCGTACCATTGTCGGATATTCTGCCGATACTGGAAAAAATGGGCATGCGGGTAATTGCAGAGTTGCCTTATGAAACAGCGCCTGAAGATCACCCGAGCCGGGTCTGGATTCATGATTTCTCTTTAGAGACGGAAGAAGGACTGACCATTGATGCTGATAAAGTCAAAGCCGATTTTGAAGAGGCTTTTTTACAGGTATGGTATAAAAAGGCGGAGAATGACCGGCTGAACCGCCTTATTTTACAAGGCGGGTTGAACTGGCTTCAAATTAATATCCTGCGAAGCTATATGATCTTTTTACGTCAGGCTAAATTCCCGTATAGTCGCCGATATATTGAAACGGTACTGACAAGTTACCCTCATATTTCGGGTAAAATCGTTGAAATGTTCTTATTGCGCCATGATCCGGCTGCTAAAAATGCCAAAACAAAGATTGAAGCGGTTAACGCTGAAATTATGCAGGCGCTTGAAAATGTTTCGCAGCTTGACCACGACCGTATATTACGGGGCTTTTTACTTTTAGTTGAAAGCACGCTACGGACAAACTTCTTCCAAAGGAATGAAGATGGTTCAAGGAAGGACTGGCTGGCAATTAAACTGGACAGTCAGGCGCTTGATTTCCTACCCAAACCGCGCCCTTTTGTCGAGATTTTTGTTTATTCTCCGCGGGTTGAAGCCGTTCATCTGCGTGGTGGCGCGATTGCCCGTGGTGGCATCCGCTGGTCCGACCGCCATGACGATTTCCGCACCGAAGTGCTCGGCCTTGTCAAAGCACAGATGGTTAAAAATGCTGTGATTGTCCCGGTCGGGGCCAAGGGTGGCTTTGTCGTCAAAAACCCGCCAAAAACGGGTGATCGTCAGGCGATGCAGCAAGAAGGTATTGAATGCTACAAAATAATGATTCAGGCTTTACTGGATCTGACGGATAATAATCAGGCTGGTAAAGTCATCAAACCCGAAAATACAGTTTGTTACGACGGGGATGATCCATATCTGGTCGTCGCGGCCGATAAAGGTACGGCGACATTTTCGGATATTGCCAATGGCTTGTCCGTTGCCGAAAATTTCTGGCTTGGCGATGCCTTTGCCTCGGGCGGGTCTGCAGGCTATGACCATAAAGAAATGGGTATTACAGCCCGTGGAGCATGGGAATCTGTCAAACGTCATTTCCGTGAATGCGGCAAGGATATCCAGAAGGAAGACTTCACCTGTGTTGGCGTCGGTGACATGGGCGGCGATGTTTTTGGTAACGGTATGTTGCTGTCCAAACACATCAAATTGTTAGGGGCCTTTAACCATATCCATATTTTCTGCGATCCGGATCCGGATTCGGCTTCAAGCTTTAAGGAACGTCAGCGATTGTTCAAAGAACGTGGTAGTTGGGTCGAATATGATGAAGATAAACTGTCAAAAGGTGGACGGATTTATGAACGCTCTGCCAAAAAGCTAAAGCTGACACCGGAAATCAAGGCCTGTTTTGGACTTGAAGATGACGAAGTTCCGCCGGGTGAACTGATCCGTGCGATGCTTAAGGCAGATGCACAGCTTCTCTGGTTTGGTGGTATCGGTACCTATATCAAAGGTTCAACGGAAAGCCACGCCGATGCGGATGACCGGGCGAATGATAATTTGCGTATTGATGGCAAAGAACTGCAGGCAGAAGTTATTGGCGAGGGTGCCAATCTGGGGATGACCCAACGGGCCCGGATTGAATTTGCCGAACGCGGCGGTCATTTGAATACGGACTTCATTGATAATTCGGCGGGTGTTGATACTTCGGATCACGAGGTTAACATTAAAATCCTGCTTCATGATGTAATGAAAAACCAGAATATGAGTATAAAACAGCGGAATTCATTGCTGGTAAAAATGACCGAACAGGTCGGGAAGCTGGTGCTGGAGGATAATTACCAACAAACCCAGGCACTAACCATGTGTCAGTATGATGGGCCCGAGCAAATGAGCCGTTATATTGCTTATATCCGCCAGATGGAAAAACAGCAGATCCTTGATCGCAAAATCGAAGGCCTGCCGGATGATGAAACACTGGAACGGATGGTTAATAATGGTGAAGCCTTTACCCGTCCTGAATTTGCAGTGATTCTGGCTTATTCTAAAATCCAGTTCTATCAGGAACTTCTACAATCCAACCTGCCGAATGAAGACGGCAGTCTGCGTTGGTTGTTTGAATATTTTCCGGATGAATTGCAGAAATATGATACGGAAATCAAAGGCCATAAATTGAGACGTGAAATCATTACGACCAATATTGTGAACACGTTGATTAACCGGATGGGACCGGTCTTTGTTAAATCGCGGATTGATAAAACCGGCGCGCGCGTTTCGAACGTCGCCCGGGCCTTTGTGATTGCCGTCGAAGCCTTTGGCACGCGTGACTTATGGCATGAAATCGAGTCGCTTGATAATAAGGTCAGTGCCGATATTCAAACCGAAGCCTTGATCGAAGTCTTTAACCTGTTAAAACGGGCGGTGACCTGGGTGCTCCGCCACGAAAGCAATGAAATTGTGACACAGGATTACATCGACTTTTTGAAACCCGGTGTTGAAAAACTGACGGATTGTCTTGAAGATGTTCTGCCCGATTATCTTCTGGACCGGATGCAGGTGATAGAAAATGGCTTTAAAGTCGATGGGTTGCCGGAAAATCTGTCAAGAAAGCTGTCCAGACTACGTATTCTGGTTTCAGCCTGTGACATTTTGACGATCAATGAAAACTGTTCAAGTGATCTGAAGTCTATTGCCAAGACCTATTTTGATGTCGGTCAGCGCCTGCAGATTGATCTTCTGCGCGAAGAAGTGCGACATGCGAAAGCAGAAAACCATTGGGAATCCCGCGTTCTGGGAGGTCTTAATGATGATTTGTATATCTATCAGGCAAACATTACCGAAACCATTATCAAGACCTATGGCTGTCCTACAAAGAATGCATCCTACATTGAAAAATGGGTGGATCAGCATCAGGCTGATATGGCGATGATGGATCAGTTGCTTGAAGAAATCTGGCATGCACCGGTGCAGAATATAGCCATGCTGGTTCTGGCGGCGCAGCGGTTGCGTTATCTGTCAGGTGCGCTATCTGGTGAATTAGTGGAAAAGAAGAAAACCGCAGATCAGGCTTAACCAGATAATCAGACCCAGAATGGCGTTTGATTTGAAGGTCACAAGGCAATTCTTCAGATCAAGAGGATCCCATTTTCGGATCAGCCAGGTCGCATATAAAGCACCAGGTAGAGCCAGATACCATGCCGGCAGAAAGGCTGCCGTTAGCAAGCCCAGCATGCCTGTATAAAACAGACTGACATAGCGCTTGCTGTGATCGCCAAAACGGATGGCGGTTGATTTGATGCCAATCTTCAAATCATCTTCAATATCCTGATGGGCATAAATCGTATCAAAACCGATTGTCCAGAAAATAGCGGCGATATATAGCAACAGTGGGGTCAGTGTAAAATCCGGACGAATTGAGAACCAGCCGATAAAAACACTTAAGTTAAAAGTGACCCCTAAAAAAAGCTGTGGCCAATAGGTGATACGCTTCATCAGCGGGTATAGAATAATCGGTACAATGGCAAAACAGCCAACCAGAATGGCTTTAACCGGTAATTGCAACAGGATCAGACCGGCACCTGCAAGCAGAGTGACAAGAAAAATAATTGCTTGCCGCACGGAAACAGCGCCACTGGCCAAAGGCCTGACAGCGGTTCGGGCAACTGATTTATCAAGTTCACGATCCCAAAGGTCATTGATGACACAGCCTGCCGCCCGAATTAGAATTGCACCGCATAAAAACAGCAGGTATAAAGGGAGATGATCAACAGCAAAACCACCAGCCGCCAGAGTCATGGCCCAATAGGCGGGAAACAGTGTCAGCCAGACACCGATGGGTCTGTCAAAACGGCCAAGCTTTAGATAAGGCCTCCAGCCGTGTGGCATTTTATCGACCCAGCCATCATTGCGGATATCGGTATGTGGTTGTGATGAAATATTTTTGGAGCTCATATGTCGCCTGATGCAAAGTTTAAAAACCTTCCAAGACTATATATAGACCAACCGCTCGGTCAAGGATACATTGTCGCGCTTGAAAGCGACCAGGTTCACTATTTGCGAAATGTCCTGCGCCGCGAATCGGGTGACCGCCTGAGATTGTTTAATGGCCGTGACGGTGAATGGATTTATGAACTTAACAGCTTGTCAAAAAAGAAAGGGGAGGCCGAAGCCGTTTCGAATCTACGTCCTCAGCCCGAAGCTAAAGACGATTTAATCCTTATTTTTGCACCGCTTAAAAAGCCGGAAACAGATATGGTCATCCAAAAAGCAACCGAGCTGGGTGTAACGCAGATTTATCCTGTGATCATGGATCATTCCAATACACGCAAAATCCGGGCTGATCGTCTGGAAACGATTATTAAAGAAGCGGCAGAGCAGTCAGAAGGTTTAAGTTTGCCAAAACTTCATAATATTCAACCATTGAAAGAATGTTTGGCCACTTTTGAGCCTTCGGTAAAGATATATGTGGCATTAGAACGGCAGGAAGATCGATTTTCAGACACGGGCTGGCCGGCCAACACCGGCGTGCGCGGGGTTGTCATTGGCCCTGAAGGCGGCTTTTCAGAGGAAGAGCGCAATTGGTTTCTGGGCACCAAAAAGGTTATTCCCTTATCGTTGGGGGAACGGGTCCTTCGGGCAGAAACAGCAGCCATTGCTGCTTTGAGTGTATTGCAATTTCAGTCCTGATGCTTGATAAATATGTAATATTATTGACATAAGGTGTATTATCTTCTTAAATAGCAGATATACATATTTAATATAGTCCCGTACGGGAAAAGGAATATAAGACGGTGTCAAAAGCGGCCAATAAATCAAAGCGCATTGTTCGCAATTTACAGGATCTGTCTGGCTGGCTTGAAGCTGGCTCGACGCCAAAGCACAATCTTGTCATTGGTTCGGAACATGAGAAGCTTTTATTGAAGGAAAGCAACCAGAGAGCCGCTAGCTTTAATGGCAAAAAAGGTATTGAAAAACTTCTAGAAAAGTTACAGGACAAAGGCTGGGCAGCGGTCACAGAAAATGGCCGGATTATCGAGCTTACCCGCGACAATGCTAATGTCTCGTTAGAGCCGTCAGGACAGATGGAGCATTCAACACCGATTTACAGTCAGTTGCATCAGGTGGCCAATGAAATTGACCGGCAAATTGATGAGGTCGTTGAAGTCGGCCGCGAACTTGGTATTGACTGTATAGGGCTTGGTTATCATCCGGTTCAGAATTATCAGAATTTACCGAGGATTCCCAAAAGCCGTTACAAAAGCTATGAAAAGCACATGCGTGAAATGGATGGGCCGGAGAAGAAGGCCATGCAAATGCTTTATGCATCGGCCTCTACCCAGGTTAATATGGGCTTTATCAATGAACAGGATATGGTCAAAAAGCTCAGGGTCAGTCTGGCGCTGCAACCTATTGTCTCCGCGCTTTGTGCCAATTCACCCTTTAAAAACGGTAAGCCGAGCGGTTATCAGAGCACGCGCAGTCATGTCGTCCATAATGCTGTTAATGGCCGCTATGGTTTTATGTTGCCTGTTGCTTTTGAAAAAGATTTTGGTTTTGAACGCTATGCCGAATATGCCTTGAATGAAATGCCTTTGATGGGGGTATATAAAAACGGATATTTTAAAGGCACCCATGATGCAAAATTCAGCGATTTAATGGCAGGAGAGCTGGATGTTTGTCCAGGTAAGAAAGCAACGATGAATGATTGGGAAAATCATTTGAATTGCATATGGCCGGAAGTTCGCCTGCGCCAATTCCTTGAAATGCGTGGCGCGGATAGCGGGCCTGTTGAAATGATAAAGGCATTGCCGGCCTTGTGGATTGGTCTGATGTATGATGATGCTATGCTTGATCACGCTTATGAAATGGTCCGCCATTGGAGCGCCGAAGACCGCGAATATTTACGTGAACAGACACCGGTCACAGGTCTGCAAACACCGTTTCTGGGTGGTACGGTACAGGATGTGGCTTTAAATGTACTGGCGTTGAGCGATCAAGGACTTAATAACCGCAATATTCTCGATGATCATGGACGTAATGAAGCCCAATATCTTGAACCTATGCATGAAATTGCCAATAGCGGTTTGAACTGGGCGGATCGTTTGATCCAGAAGTATAATACGGAATGGAAACAGGATATTGCCAAAGTCTTTAATGAAATGTCCTATCGGCAGGCACCTTCCGTCCTGTCCAGTCCTTCTGCGGCACAGCGTATACCGCCAAAGCCGGGACCTTGATTTACTATGGATAAAAAAGGCATAGAAGCCGACTTGAAGTCGCTGGAAAAGCTCGCCGATTTACTGGATTCAAGATTTATACTGCCAGGCACCCGATTTGGTATAGGGGTTGATGGTTTGCTCGGCCTTATTCCCGGTATCGGTGATACATTAACAGCTGTGATAAGTGCTTATATTATTGCCAAAGCTTCTAAATATCAGCTGCCTTGGCACATAAAGGGCCGTATGGTTATTAACAGCTTTTTTGACTGGTTGTTTGGTTTGATTCCCTTTTTTGGCGATATATTTGATATCGGCTTTAAAGCGAACAAGAAGAACGTCGCTCTTTTGAGAGAGCATCTTGAGCGGTTTTATCTCTAGGACCGGCAAGCGATTTGGACAAACACAAAAACAGCCCGGTTAATACCGGGCTGTTTTCTTTGATAAAATGAATATTACAGTGAATTGGTTGAGGCCAGCTTTGTTTTTTCTGGTGGCCGCATATGAGGCATACCTTGTTCTGCTTCTCGGATTCTATTGGCAACAGCGGCGCTGCAGCCAGTCTTGCTTGCATATTCGCTGAGCTTTATCTCTTGGCCTTCAGCTGTTTTATGCGGTTTTGGTGAAGCCCCATACAGAGACCATATCGTGGTTGTTTTTTGCCATGGCGATATCAAGTGGAAGCGTTTTGTCGCTCTCGGGAACCGGGGCATTTACATCCGCACCTTTTTCAATCAGTTTTTCAACCTTGTTGATCTGTCCCGTCTTAACGGCATTGTGCAGTCGCCACTGGGTGTTGTGTTTGTATGATTGTGCAAAGTTATTATATGCTTTTTTGAATATAGTCATCCTGTTACCCTTTACCTATTAAATATAACTTATTTTACTTCATGTTGTATTGTTATGTCAACTGGAGCGTGCTTTTGTCAAAGGCTTTTGGGCTTGTAGATACTATAAGTATCAGGCTTTGTCAGGTTTTCGGCTTTTTCTATATATTTGATAATATGAGGGTTCTTATAAATCCGCGCGAGGTCGGATAGAGGCATTGTGACAGTGCCGGTCTTATGGTGTTGCAGCGGATTGGCCCCTGCATATAGCAGGGCTGTGACTTTATCGGGATTATCGCTTCGGATCGCCTCTGCCAAGGGGTGGGTTGGACCTCCAGCTGCATGGGTTGGTAAGTTAACATTAGCGCCACGGTCAATAAGGTTAAAAACATCGTCAACAGAGCCGGCGACAATCGCCAGCCGTAATTGCCATTTCAAATTTTCTTGCTGGAAATCATCCTGAAGGTTGCTCATATTCGAATCCTTTGCGTAGGCATAGGTTAAAATTGCCTCCATTCAAAGTTATGTTAAATTGCTCTGTTTGTCAAGTTGCCGGCTGGGCAAGTATCATTTTGCCTTTAAGACATATACATCAAAATGGGGATAGCCTATGGTCGTATCAGCTTTACAAGTGTTTTGCGGGATCAGCCTGTTTCCGTGCCGCCAACTGTAACGCCGTCAACCCGGCAAGTAGGTTGACCGACACCGGCGGGAACGCCCTGACCATCTTTGCCACAGACACCAATACCGGGATCCAGGGCAAGGTCATTACCAATCATGCTGATTTTATTCATGACATCAAAACCATTGCCGATCAGGGTGGCGCCTTTTACCGGCGCGGTAATTTTGCCGTCTTCTATCAGATAGGCCTCGCTGGCTTCAAAGACGAATTTACCACTGGTGATATCGACCTGTCCGCCGCCGAAATTGGCGGCATAAATACCTTTTTTAACTGATTGAATGATTTCGGCAGGGTCATGTTGTCCGGCCTCCATAAAGGTATTGGTCATCCGCGGCATCGGGTGATAGGCATAGCTTTCACGGCGGCCATTACCGGTGGGCTCCATCCCCATTAAACGGGCATTCATCCGGTCCTGCATATAACCGACAAGCTTGCCATCTTCGATCAAAACATTGCGGCGGCTGGGGGTGCCTTCGTCATCGACGGTAATGGAGCCGCGCAGATCGGTCATGGTCCCATCATCGACAACAGTGACGCCTTTGGCTGCGACCTGATCACCCATCCGTCCGGCAAAGGATGAGGATTTCTTACGGTTAAAATCTCCTTCAAGACCATGGCCGACGGCTTCGTGCAGCAATACACCAGGCCAGCCATTACCAAGAACAACGGTCATCTCACCCGCCGGGGCAGGGCGGGCGTCCAGATTGACATGCGCCTCGCGCAGGGCTTCATCTGCGGCATGTTGCCAGTTTTCTTTGATAAACAGGTCATCATATATTTTCCGGCCGCCAAAGCCGTAATTTCCGCTTTCCATCCGGCCATCTTTTTCAACGACGACAGAAATATTCAATCGGACCATGGGGCGGATGTCCGCGGTGCAGAACCCGCCGGCGCGCAGAACCTGAATCGCCTGCCATGAGCCGGATAGACTGGCGGAGACCTGACAGATTGCCGGATCTTTGTCGCGTAGATACTGGTCAATAGTGCCCAGTAACTGGACTTTTTTCTCAAAGCTCATCGCTGCCAGCGGGTTACTATCGGTGTATAAATGCCGGTTGGTGCCAATGGGCGCTGCTGCCATGGTACCACCATATCCCTGATATATGCCGCGTACGGTTTCACCGGCGCGCTTGATGGCTTGCTCGGAAAATTCCGAAGAATGGGCAAACCCGAAGCTGTCACCGGCAACGGCGCGCAGGCCAAAGCCCTGATCGGTATCATAGCTGGCCGATTTCAGGTGACCGTCATCCCAGACCAGTGATTCTGACAGGCTGTATTCCAAAAACAGTTCGCCATCGTCGCCGCCGTGCAAGGTGTTATTTACGCTTTTGAGCACGGAATCTTTATCCATACCGGTTTTATCAAAGAACAGGTGATCGGTTTGTTGAAGAAGATCTGACATCTGGCGCTTTCTTTTTGATTGTCCTGCCTATAACATGTGGCATATTAGGTTATAAATCAACTCTACCCTTTTCGGGTTAACAAGGTATAATTATCACATGTCAAAAATTGAATCCCGGATATCGACCAGCAGCGAAGAATTCAAAGCCAATACCGCCGCCATGCAGCAGGTGGTCGAGGATTGGCGTGATAAATATATTACCATCAGCGAGGGCGGCAGTGAAAAAGCACGCGATAAGCATACCGCCCGTGGTAAAATGCTCCCCCGTGATCGTATTCAGAATTTGATTGACCCTGGATCTCCGTTTCTGGAGTTATCGGCATTTGCCGCTTATAAGGTTTACGATGATGATGTGCCGGCGGCGGGGGTTTTGACCGGTATTGGCCGGATCAAGGGCAAGGAATGCGTTATTGTAGCCAATGATGCCACGGTTAAGGGCGGGACTTATTATCCGATGACGGTTAAAAAACATCTCCGTGCTCAGGAAATTGCCAGACAGAATAATTTACCGTGTGTCTATCTGGTTGATAGCGGCGGAGCCTATCTGCCGCTGCAGGATGAAGTATTCCCTGATAAAGATGATTTCGGCAGGATTTTTTATAATCAGGCCACCATGTCGGCTGCGGGTATTCCACAGATTGCCGCGGTTATGGGCTCCTGCACCGCTGGCGGGGCTTATGTACCGGCCATGGCGGATGAATCTATTATTGTAAAGGAACAGGGCACGATCTTTCTGGGCGGTCCGCCATTGGTCAAGGCTGCCACCGGTGAGGTTGTCAGTGCCGAGGATCTGGGCGGCGCCGATGTGCATTGCCGTGAATCCGGCGTGACCGATCATTATGCGGCCAATGATGGGCATGCCTTGCAGCTGTGCCGCGATATCGTCAGTAACCTTAATCAGGTTAAAAATATTGATCTCGATATGCGTGAACCGGAGGAACCTATATACGATCCGGCTGAATTATACGGCATTGTCCCAACCGATCCGCGCCAGCCTTATGACGTTCGGGAGGTCATTGCCCGCGTTGTCGATGGTTCGCGTTTTGATGAATTTAAAAAACTATATGGCGAAACTCTGGTCACCGGCTTTGCCCATATTTATGGTATGCAGGTGGGGATTATTGCCAATAACGGGATTTTGTTTTCTGAAAGCGCCCAAAAAGGCGCGCATTTTGTCGAGTTGTGTTGTCAGCGCGGCATTCCACTGGTCTTTTTGCAGAACATCACCGGTTTTATGGTCGGGCGTTCCTATGAGGCCGGTGGCATTGCCAAGGACGGCGCCAAGCTGGTGAATGCTGTATCCTGTGCAAAGGTGCCGAAAGTCACCATGTTGATCGGCGGCAGTTTTGGTGCTGGTAACTATGGCATGTGTGGGCGGGCTTTTGATCCGCGCTTTTTATGGAGCTGGCCGAATTCACGGATTTCGGTGATGGGTGGAGAGCAAGCGGCAAGCGTGCTGGCCACCGTAAAGCGTGATGGACTGGAAGCCGCAGGTAAAAAGTGGTCCGACAAAGAAGAAGAAGACTTTAAGGCGCCGATCCGTGATCAGTATGAACATCAGGGCCACCCTTATTATGCATCCGCGCGTTTATGGGATGATGGCATTATTGATCCGGCTGAAACCCGTACCGTACTGGGTCTGAGCCTGTCAGCAGCATTGAACGCACCGATTGAAAAAACGCCATTTGGTATCTTTCGGATGTAAGACTAATTATCAAGGAGTTATACTATGAGTGCGCAGCCACAAACCGAAGGCATCATCCTGACTGAGATTGAAGATGGCATCGGCCAGATTTCAATGAACAAGACTGCAAAGCGTAATGCCTTTGACGAAGATATGATCGCAGGATTGACCGAAGCCTTCACAAAAATGGGGGATGATCCTGAGGTCCGTGTTGTTGTCCTGCGCGGCGAAGGTGTTAGTTTTTGTGCCGGCGGCGATATTAACTGGATGCGGCGCACGGCAGAGTATTCCTATGAAGAAAATGTTGCCGATGCGCGTAATCTTGGCGCCTTGCTAAAGCTGATTAATGAATTGCCCAAGCCAACAATCGCGCTGGTTCATGGTCATGTTTTTGGCGGCGGCGTTGGTTTGACGGCGGCCTGTGATATTGCTATTTCGGCGGCTGAAACCGAATTTTGTTTGTCGGAAGTCCGTATCGGCCTGATCCCCAGTATTATTGCCCCTTATGTTATCGGTGCGATTGGCGAGCGGCAGGCCAGACGCTATTTCCTGACGGCCGAGCGGTTTAATGGCGGCGAGGCAAGACGGATTGGTCTGGTCCATGAGGTTGTCTTTGGCCATGAGTTGGACAAGAAAGCCATCGAGATTATTAAATCCATCCGTGATGGTGCCCCCGGTGGTCAGGCAATGGGGAAGGCGCTTATTCGTGACATTGCCCGTAAGCCCGTCAGTGACGAGATGATTGAACACACCGTGCAGCGCATTGCCGAAGCCCGTGCAAGTAATGAAGGAAAAGAAGGCCTGCAGGCCTTTTTGAACAAAGAAGAACCTTCCTGGCGGCAGTAATCCCCCTTGATATGCAGGTAAATTAGGAATACCGCTGGAGCATGAGATGACGACTTCGCAGGATGATCTTAATATACCGCGCTATGAAGATGCGCCATTTTCAAGCAATAGCGCACTTCGTTGGATATGGTTTTTCCTTCGTCCCTATAAATGGTCATTTTATGGCTATTGTCTTGTTAATATATTACGAAAGCTATTTCTTAAGCTTTCACCGTTGTATATCGCGCTGGCCATAGAATTAATTGAAACGGGCCGGGTGTTTGAAGAGCCGGAAATCCTGTGGCGGGGGATCTGGATATACGCTGGTGTTTCAGTCTTTGTTTTTACAGGCTTGATGGTTTTAGCCTATGCCGATGCTCTGGGCGATAAAATTTCCAGGATTATAACTTTATTTTCCATACGCCATTTGATGAATTTGTCCCATGACTGGCACGAGCGCTCCGGATCGGGTGGGAAATTACAGCAAGTTGTTCTGGCCCGCCGGTCTTTCATGGATATCGGGGATTTATTCATGTGGGATTTTCTGGACTTCGTGGCGGGGATGATTGCGATTGCCATCTCGCTTACAGCGATGAATATTCCGTTTTATTTCTTCTTTTTATTCCTTGGCTTTTTCTTGAGCTTTATAACGGTAATAACCCTGACAGGGTTTAAGTATTACCGCTTGAACGATGATCATAATAAAACTTTCGAGGATGTTTCATCAACTGTTTATGAATTTGTCAATGCGGTGCCGACGGTCAAAGCTTTTAACCTGCACAATACTATTATTAAACAGGGTAAAGGCAAGGAAAGGGTCGGACATGAGGCCTATCGCCGGATGGTTTTTTATAATTATTTTCGCTGGCTGGTTATTAATTTTGTGGCTCTGTTCTGGATTGTTCTGATTGTCAGTCTTGCCTATAGCAAGTTACTGGAAAACGAGATTTCTATGGCAGCCGCCGCTCTGATAGGTTTCATGGTATTTCAGGTCTGGGATTATTTCGAAGTTTCAACACTGATGTATTCGCGCTATCTCGAACAGCGTAATGGTTTTATGCGTGTTGTTAAAACATTGAAAGAAAAATCGCGTATTATCGACCAGCCCCGGGCAAAAGATATCAAGGTCGCGAAGGGCGGTATTGAAATTCAAGGCGTCAATTTTGAATATAATGACGGTGCCGGTGTCTTCAGGGATTTGACATTAACTATTCCCGGAGGGCAGAAGCTGGGGATCGTTGGCCGCTCAGGGGCCGGAAAAACAACGCTGGTTAGTCTGTTGATGCGTTTTTATGATGTAAAGGATCATAACGGCGTCATTCGTATTGATGGTCAGGATATTCGTGATGTCACGCTACATTCACTGCGGGAGGCCATCGCCGTGATCCCGCAGGATACGGTCATGTTCAATCATTCGCTTGCCGATAATATCAGTTATGGCCGCCTTGATGCGACAGCGGATGAGATAAAAGAGGCCGCGCGCAAAGCGCATGCCGATGATTTTATTATGAATTTAACCGATGGCTATGACACGCTGGTCGGTGAACGGGGATTAAGGCTGTCAGGCGGCCAAAGACAAAGGATTGCCATTGCCCGCGCTGTTTTAAAAGAGGCGCCGGTTTTGGTATTGGATGAGGCGACGTCTGCACTGGACAGTGAATCTGAAACCTTGATCCAGCAAAGCCTTGAAACGATTATGCAGGATAAGACGGTCATTGCGATTGCCCACCGGCTATCGACCCTGTCACGAATGGATCGAATCATCGTCATGGATGAAGGGCGGATTGTTGAAGATGGCAGCCATGAGGAATTGTTATCCCTAAATGGTATTTATAAACATTTGTGGGAAACACAAAGCGGCGGGTTTATTCAGGAATAAAACAAAAATAGAACTCTGGGCTTGAATTTGCTCTGAAATATCGCTAAGTATTAAGGTCTGACGCAAGCGGGCGTAGTTCAATGGTAGAACACTAGCCTTCCAAGCTAGTTATGCGAGTTCGATTCTCGTCGCCCGCTCCATTCTTTTCTACCGGTGCATAATGATTTCCAAGGACGACAATACGCTAGAGCTGGAACAAAAGCTCGAGCTTGCACCCGCCGATCTTGAAACCGTTTTCGAAGCTTTAGAACCCGACCAGTTTAAAACCAAAACCCATATTCGTGATTATTATGATACAGCGGCGTTGGATCTGTATGGTGATAAGACGGCCTTGCGCCTCGAATATAAGAATGGCACCGGTTACGAGCAGACTTTGAAAACCGCTATAACGGATGAGGACGCCGGACAAACCCTGTCGCGGCATGAATGGGAATATCCGGTTAAATCCAATGCGCCGGATTTTACGGTAATCACTGATGCTAGTGCTGTGGCTGCCGTATCAAAGGTTAATGCAGAGGATCTTGTTCATCTGTTTACCTCAAAAATCAATCGTCGCTATTTTAACCTGACGGTTGATGTGCCTGAGGGGCAGGCGGTTGTAGAAGTTGCCTTTGATCTTGGCAGCATTATTCTGGCGCCTGATGTGCAAAAACATAAGGATATAGTCGCAGAACAGCCCTTATCCGAAATTGAAGTCGAGCTGATCAGCGGGCAGCCAAAGGCCCTTGATCAGGTTATTGCGAGGATACAAGCGCTGATGCCGCGCGCCCGACCCTCGCGGATTAGCAAGAATCAACGCGGTATGACGCTTTTCCAGGCCGCTATACAGCATTTAAAAAATGGCAGTGTTTCCTGAAAATACACAGGATTGAAAACAGCGGCATAAATCTGAATTTTTTTCTGGCAGTCTTTTAAATTTATGTTATAAGTATTCTCAATATTTCCCTTACATTGATGCAGGCTATACCGGTTTCGCCGGTGACGAGCCGCAAAGGGGCAGGGGACAATATTAGAGGAGCGTAGCTCAATTGGCAGAGCACCGGTCTCCAAAACCGGGGGTTGTGGGTTCGAGTCCCTCCGCTCCTGCCACTATGGCAGGTTTGAAATTTAAGGCCCCTGCCACTATGGCAGGTTTGAAATTTAAGGATTGAATAATGGCAAAAGCAGGCGTCACAAAGTTTTTCAAGGAAGTAAAACAGGAAGGCCGCAAAGTAACCTGGCCGGGACGTAAGGAGGTCATGGTGACAACTGTGATCGTTTTTATCATGGTGACGATCATCTCTATGTACCTGATGTTTGCTGATTGGATTATTGCCGCCGCAATAAGTGCGATTCTCGGCGTTTGAAATTTTAAGGTTGGAACAAAGAATAAGGGATAATAAAAATGGCAATGCGCTGGTATGTTTTACATGTGTATTCAGGCTTTGAGAACAAAGTCGCTGAATTTATTCACGAAGCGGCTAAAAAGTACAAGATCGAAGATCAGATCGAAGAAATCATGATTCCGACCGAGGAAGTGATCGAGATTCGCCGCGGGCAGCGCGTTAATGCCGAGCAAAAGTTCTTTCCAGGCTATGTCCTGATTAAAATGGAGCTTAGCGATGAAGCCTGGCACCTTGTTGAAAATACACCGAAGGTCACTGGCTTTCTGGGCGCTGCAAATAAGCCAACGCCAATTTCACAGACCGAAGCCGAACAGCTGATGCAACAAATGCAGGAAGGCGCAGAACGTCCGCGCTCTACCGTTATGTTTGATGTTGGCGAGCAGGTTAAGGTTATTGACGGTCCGTTTAACTCCTTTACCGGTACGGTCGAAGAAGTTGATGAAGAGCGCACTCGTCTGAAGGTTCTGGTTTCTATCTTTGGCCGCGCAACACCGGTCGAACTGGAATTCTCTCAAGTAGATAAGACCGAGTAACAGATATTTATATGATATTGAAAGCGGGGCAGGGCTGTCCCGCTTTTTTTCTTGCTCTCTTATTTTTATGAAAAGATATTATTGACATATAGCAGCGCTGTGTTAAAAATTTGTTTAAACCAGAGAGGGAGGCGTGATTATGCCGGATAATAAACAGTTAAAATCAGTGTTTTTTGCGACAGCCTTGCGTTTTCAGGCGGCTTTGCCTGATCAAAACCAGCATTTTTCATCGGTTTGCGAGTTTGATCAGAAGCCGCTTATTGCCAAGGAAGATAAAGCCGCGGCGCAGGCCCGTAAAAATATCAACAAACAAATGACCGCATATCTATCTTAAAAAAGGAAATAAAATGTCAAAAAAAATAACAACCCTTAAATCACTACGTTTAAGTTTTGCGTTGGCGACGGTGGTTGGTGCCGGTGGTGCGCTTTATCATCTGGATAGCAGTCATCCTCACGGTGTGGCCAATCCTTATCATGACACATATGACACTGTGTATGAAAATGGCAAGGCCACAGAAGCTCAGAAAGAGACCTTGGTTGAGGCGGCTATCGAAAGCGGGCAGGATGCTGCAAAGTCGAACTATTATGCGATTGGCGGCGGCATTGGTTATTTGGGTGTCTGGTTGACATCGGGCTTGATAGCGGGGCGTCGTCCGTCATGGGGCTCGTCTAAAAAATCAGGACCGAAGGCGTAAGTCAGAGTATAAGGGCAGATAGTCCTTGACCTGTCTGATCCTCTGTGTATAGTGCGCGAGTACCTATGGGTACGATTCGTGTGGGAGGCGCGTCACAAAGCCCTGTGATAGCCGGACCACGCAGCCTAAATTTTACTGTTAGGAGAGAAAAATGGCGAAAAAGATAACCCGGATCCTGAAGCTTCAGGTTCCCGCTGGCAAAGCAAACCCATCCCCACCCATCGGCCCGGCTTTGGGTCAGGTTGGCGTCAATATCATGGAATTCTGCAAGGCGTTTAACGCGCAAACGCAGGAAATGGAACCTGGTATGCCGCTGCCGACAATGATTACCGTTTACGGGGATCGCAGCTTTTCATTTGAAATCAAAACCGCACCGGCCAGTTACTACCTGAAAAAAGCCGCCAAGCTCCAAAAAGGCTCGGGCGAAACAGGTAAAGGCTTCATCGGTCAGGTGAGCCAAAAGCAGCTTCGCGATATTGCCGAAGCAAAAATGAAAGATTTGAACGCAAACGACATTGATCAGGCGGCAAAAATTATTGCCGGTTCTGCCCGTTCAATGGGTCTGGAAGTGGTAGGTTAATCATGGCAAAACTTGGAAAACGTACAAAAACAATCCGCGAAAATCTCGATCGTAACAAAGTTTACCAGCTGAGTGATGCGGTAAAGTCAGTTAAAGATTTTGCCAATACAAAATTTGACGAAACTGTCGAAGTCGCAATGAATCTTGGTGTTGACCCGAAACATGCCGATCAGGTTGTTCGCGGTATGGTTCAAATGCCAAATGGTACCGGTAAAACAATCCGTGTTGCCGTTTTTGCCCGCGATGCCAAGGCTGATGAAGCCAAAGCAGCCGGCGCAGATATCGTTGGTGCCGAGGATCTTGTTGAAATGATCCAAAAAGGTGAAATGGACTTTGATCGTTGTGTGGCTACGCCGGATATGATGCCTTTGGTTGGGCGTCTTGGTCAGGTTCTGGGTCCGCGCGGTTTGATGCCAAACCCGAAACTGGGAACAGTAACCCCTGATGTTGCGGGCGCTGTTAAAGCGGCCAAAGGCGGCGCTGTTGAATTCCGGGCTGAAAAGTCAGGTATCGTTCACGCCGGTGTTGGTAAAGCCAGTTTCGAACAAGGTAGTCTTGAAGAAAACGTCCGTGCCTTTGTACGGGCCATTCTGAAGGCAAAGCCGGCAGGCGCCAAAGGCCATTATATCAAGGGTATTACACTGACCTCGACAATGGGGCCGGGTTTGAAGATTGATATTTCTGACGCTACGCAAGACGCTGCGTAACGTTTAAGATTTCTGGTCAGGTTTGTCCTGACCGGATTTCCTGTCCGAGACTACAGGTGTCCTGATAAGGATTTAATATTTGCCTGTATAGATGAGGAACAAAAGTTTTTTGTTGATGTAATCAGCTGATGGCTTGGACTTCCGGACAGGGTAGTGTTGGTTTGCGTGACGGATATATGTTTATATCCGGATTGTAAATCAGGAAGTGCAACCCCGATAACATCATAACGGTGTTATCACAGACCAAACGGAGAAGTGTCCGTGAATCGTGCACAGAAAGTAGAAGCTGTTAAAGCTTTGCAAAATACTTTTACCGAATCGGAAACCGTGGTTCTGAGCCATAATAATGGCCTGACCGTGGCACAAATGACCGAATTTCGGGCGAAGATGCGTGAAGCTGGTGGCAGTGTAAAAGTCGTAAAAAACCGTTTGGCACAGCGTGCTGCCCAAGGCGGCAAGTTTGAAGGCTTGAACGATCTATTCAAAGGTCCTGTTGTAATGACATCCTCTACGGATCCTATTGCAGCTGCAAAAGTGGCTTATGAATTCGCGAAAGGCAATGAAAAACTCGTCATTCTCGGTGGTGGTTTTGGTGATAAGGCATTGGATAAAGCCGGTGTTGAATCGCTTGCGAAACTTCCGTCTCTGGACGAGATCCGCAGCAAACTAGTTGCTATGGTCTCTACACCAGCGACGCGTATCGCAACCATAACGCAGGCGCCTGCAACGCAGATCGCCCGTGTTTTGAAAGCCTACGCCGAAAAAGGGTAATAGCGTGCCAATGGTAAACGCAAAATAGTAATGTCAAGCTGATTAAAGGAGCAATTAAAATGGCTGATATCAATAAAATTGCAGATCAACTTTCTGAACTTACAGTTCTGGAAGCTGCTGAACTTTCAACACTCTTGGAAGAAAAATGGGGCGTTTCTGCCGCTGCTGCACCTGTTGCAGTTGCTGCTGCCGGTGGCGGCGAAGCCGAAGCTGAAAAAGACGAATTTGATGTTGTTCTGGCTTCTGCCGGCGCACAAAAAATTAACGTCATTAAAGAAGTTCGTGCTATCACCGGTCTTGGCCTGAAAGAAGCCAAAGACTTGGTCGAAGGCGCGCCTAAGTCTGTTAAAGAAGGCCTGCCTAAAGCAGAAGCTGAAGAAGTGAAGAAAAAGCTTGAAGAAGCTGGTGCAACGGTTGAGCTGAAGTAATTAACACAAATTTAGTGTTGATTATTTACACAAATCGAGTATCTAGGTAATGTGGCAGCCAGCCTTAAGGGTTGGCTGCCCCTTATCGGCTCTAAGGCAAGGCTGGTTGAATACTGTTTACAGTCTGTCTATATTAAAAGTCTAAAAGGGCGAGGGAGCACATATACGTGGTCTTTATAAATTAAGGTTTCTGAACAAGGTTACCGCGCACGGAGAAGTCTGTGCCGCTGGTAGCCTTATTGGCGTTTGAGCCAATAAATATAAAATTTTACGTGCAGGCGGGCGGCTGGCCCGATTTAAGTGCGATTTGCAAGATAGCTTGCAAGCGATAACGATAAGTAAGGGAATGACACGATGAGCGCTAAGGCAAAAAAATCAAATAAAATAGCAAGTTTCTCACAAAGCTTTACAGGGCGTAAGCGAGTGCGCCGTAGCTTTGGACGGATTGAAGAGATTTGTGAAATGCCGAATCTGATCGAGGTTCAAAAAGAATCTTATGATAAGTTTCTTCAGGTGGGCATTCTTGGTGCTGACCGCGGCGATGAAGGATTGCAGGAAGTTTTTAAATCGGTTTTTCCGGTCCATGACTTTTCTGGCCGTGCGCAGATCGATTTCGTCAAATATGAATTTGAAGAGCCGAAATATGACGTAGATGAATGCCAGCAGCGCGATATGACCTATGCTGCGCCGTGCCGTGTGACGTTACGCCTGTCTGTATTTGATATTGATGAAGATACCGGCCTTAAATCAATCCGCGACATCAAGGAACAGGATGTCTATATGGTTGATATGCCGATGATGACCGAGAATGGTACCTTTGTTGTTAACGGGACCGAACGGGTTATCGTATCGCAAATGCACCGTTCACCAGGTGTGTTCTTTGACCATGATCAGGGTAAAACCCATGCGTCAGGTAAGTATTTGTTCGCCGCCCGCGTTATCCCTTACCGCGGCTCGTGGCTGGACTTTGAATTTGATCCGAAAGACGTTCTGAATGTGCGGATTGACCGCCGCCGCAAACTGCCGGTAACAACATTCCTGATGGCGCTGGACGACGAAGAATCAGCGGCTTACCGTAAAAAGCAGTTGGAAAATAAAGAAGAAGTCGATCTTTCCAAAATCAAAGGCATGAGCAAAGAGACAATCTTTAACATGTTCTATGATGCACAGGTTTACGAGAACACCGCCAAAGGCTGGAAAACAGAATATAATTCAGAACGCTACCGCGGTGCGAAGCTGATTTATGATCTGATGGACGCCAAAACAGGCAAGGTTGTTGCCGAAGCTGGTAGCAAGGTTACTGCCCGTAAAGCGAAAAAGCTTGAAGAAGATGGCCTGAAAGAACAGCTGCTCAGCCCGGAAGAAATGTATGATTCCTATCTGGCCGAAGACATTCTTGACCCTGCCACGGGCGAAGTTCTGTTCGAATCCGGTGATGAAATTGATAAAAAAGGTTTCGAACAGCTGGAAGAAGCCGGCATTAAAAAAGTTAAACTGTTGGCCATTGATAACTACAATGTCGGTCCGTATCTGTGCAACACGATGGCGGTTGATAAATGTACCAACCGTGAAGAAGCGTTGATTGATATTTACCGCGTTATGCGTCCGGGTGAGCCTTTGACACTGGAAGCTGCCGATGCATTGTTCCAGGGTCTGTTCTTTGATTCGGAACGTTATGATCTGTCACCGGTTGGCCGGGTTAAAATGAATTCCCGCCTTGGCTTTGAAACAGATGATCAGCTACGTGTCCTCCGCAGAGAAGACATTATCGCTATTCTACGCACCTTGCTTGATCTGAAAGATGGTAAGGGCGAAACCGATGATATCGATCACCTTGGTAACCGCCGGGTTCGTTCAGTCGGTGAATTGATGGAAAACCAGTTCCGCGTCGGTCTGCTGCGTATGGAGCGTGCGATCCGTGAACGGATGTCCTCTGTTGATATTGATACCGCGATGCCACATGACCTGATTAACGCCAAGCCGGTTGCGGCTGCCGTGCGTGAATTCTTTGGTTCATCGCAGCTGTCACAGTTTATGGATCAGACCAACCCGCTGTCAGAAATCACCCATAAACGCCGTATGTCGGCGCTTGGGCCAGGGGGCTTGACCCGTGAACGTGCCGGTTTTGAAGTGCGTGACGTTCACCCGACCCATTATGGCCGGATTTGTCCGATTGAGACACCAGAAGGCCCGAACATTGGTCTGATTAACTCATTGTCGACCTTTGCCCGGATCAACCAGTACGGCTTTATCGAAAGCCCGTATCGCCGTGTAGAAGATGGCCATGTTGTTGATGAAGTGATTTACCTGTCTGCTATGCAGGAAAGTAAATATACCATCGCTCAGGCGAACGCCGATCTTGATGATAAAGGCCGCTTTACCAGTGATCTTGTCTCTTGCCGTGTTTCCGGCGATAACATCATGAGCCCGGTTGATCAGATTGATCTGATTGACGTCTCGCCAAAACAGATGGTTTCTGTGGCCGCGGCGCTGATCCCGTTCCTTGAGAACGATGATGCGAACCGCGCGCTGATGGGGTCAAACATGCAGCGTCAGGCTGTTCCGCTTCTGCGCTCTGATGCGCCATTGGTTGGAACCGGCATGGAAGTTACCGTTGCCCGTGATTCAGGTGCGGCGATTGCCGCCCGCCGGACAGGTGTTGTTCAACAGGTTGATGCCGAGCGTATCGTTGTTCACGCAACAGATGAACAGGATAGCGCCAAATCAACGGTTGATATCTATACATTGAAAAAATTCCAGCGTTCAAACCAGAACACCTGCATCAACCAGCGTCCATTGGTTCGCGTAGGTGATAAACTAAACACCGGTGATATCATTGCCGATGGTCCGTCTACGGATCTGGGTGAACTGGCGCTTGGCCGCAATGTGCTGGCTGCCTTTATGCCTTGGAACGGTTATAACTTTGAGGATTCAATCCTGCTATCTGAACGGATTGTGAAAGACGATGTTTATACATCGATCCATATTGAAGAATATGAAGTTATGGCCCGTGATACCAAGCTGGGACAGGAAGATATCACCCGTGATATTCCAAACGTTGGTGAAGAAGCGCTTCGCCACCTTGATGAAGCCGGTATCGTTTATGTCGGCGCCGAAGTCAACCCAAGTGATATTCTGGTTGGTAAGGTTACACCGAAAGGTGAAAGCCCGATGACGCCGGAAGAAAAACTGCTGCGGGCGATCTTTGGTGAAAAAGCCTCTGATGTGAAAGACACCTCGCTACGCCTCCCACCGGGTGGCCATGGTACAGTTGTCGAAGTTCGGGTCTTTAACCGTCGTGGTGTTGATAAAGATCAACGTGCCTTGGCGATTGAACGGGAAGAAATCGAACGTCTGGCAAAAGATAGAGACGATGAGCGTCGTATTTACGAACGTGGTTTCTATAACCAGCTTCGTAAGCTTCTGAGCGGACAAAAGCTTGCCAAAGGGGCTGCTGGTCTGAAGAAAGGCGCCGAGATTGCAGCGGCTGATCTGGAAGATATGAAGAAAACAGATCTGCGTGACATTGTTGTCGAAGACGAAGCGATCATGGAATCAATTGAGGAAATGGGCACTGCGTTTGACAAACAGGTCGGCGATCTAAACGACCGTTTCGAAAACAAAGTTGAAAAACTTCAGCGCGGCGATGAATTGTTGCCGGGCGTAATGAAGATGGTCAAAGTCTTTATTGCGATCAAACGTAAAATGCAGCCTGGTGATAAAATGTCAGGTCGTCACGGTAACAAAGGTGTGATTTCTAAAATCATACCGGAAGAAGATATGCCGTATCTGGAAGATGGTACACCGGTTGATATCGTGTTGAACCCGTTGGGTGTCCCATCACGGATGAACGTCGGTCAGATTTTGGAAACGCATATGGGTTGGGCGTCAGCGCAGCTTGGTAAGCAGATCCGCGATGTGCTGGAAAGCTATCAATATGCAATGCGCGAACATAAAAAAGATGATGCTGATAAGAATATTACCGAACTTAACGGCATTCTGAGAAAAGCGTATGGCGATGAAACCTATGAGCGTGATGTCGAGCCGTTAAAAGGCGATGCCTTGATCGAAATGGCCGGTAACCTGCGTAAGGGTGTTCCGATTGCAACACCGGTTTTCGATGGTGCCAATGAAAAAGATCTGAACACAATGCTGGAAAATGCCGGTCTTGATACCTCGGGTCAGGTGAAGCTGATCGATGGCCGGACAGGTGAGTTTTTTGATCGTCCGGTGACAGTCGGGTATAAATACCTGTTGAAACTGCATCACCTGATTGATGATAAAATCCACGCGCGTTCAATCGGTCCGTACTCTCTGGTTACGCAGCAGCCGCTGGGTGGTAAGGCACAGTTCGGTGGCCAGCGCTTTGGTGAGATGGAAGTCTGGGCCCTACAGGCCTATGGCGCGGCCTACACCTTGCAAGAGATGTTAACCGTGAAATCGGATGATGTCGCAGGTAGAACCAAAGCTTATGAATCCATTGTCCGCGGCGATGATGCATTCGAGATCGGTATCCCTGAATCCTTCAACGTCCTGATTAAGGAATTGAAGTCTCTGGGTCTGAATGTCGATCTGAAGCAAAGCGGAGTTTAAGGAATAAATGCCCCGCACCGCAAGGGTGCGGGGATTTTAAAAGAAAAGATAATAAGGCGCACGCAGGAGTATAGAAATGAATGAAGTCATGAACCTTTTTGGTCAGGTCAGCGGTCCCCAGAGCTTTGATCAGATCCGGATCTCGATTGCCAGCCCGGAACAAATTTTGTCCTGGTCCTATGGTGAAATTAAAAAGCCGGAAACGATCAACTACCGGACCTTTAAACCTGAAAAAGGCGGTTTGTTCTGTGCGCAGATTTTTGGTCCGATCAAGGATTATGAATGTCTGTGTGGCAAGTATAAACGCATGAAATACAAAGGTATTATCTGTGAGAAATGTGGCGTTGAAGTCACGCTTTCCAAGGTTCGCCGTGACCGTATGGGCCATATTGATCTGGCATCGCCAGTTGCCCATATCTGGTTCTTGAAATCCTTGCCAAGCCGTATTGGTCTTATGGTTGACCTGACATTGAAAGAGCTTGAAAAAGTGCTCTATTTCGAAAATTATGTCATTATCGAACCCGGCATGACACCGCTTAAGAAATTCCAGATGCTGTCCGAAGAAGAATTCATGGATGCGCAGGACGAACATGGTCAGGAAGCCTTCCGTGCTGGTATCGGTGCCGAGGCCTTGAAAGAAATAATGTCTGCGATCAATCTGGATGATGAAAAAGCCAAGATTGAAGAAGGTCTGGAAACAACCAATTCAGAAGCCAAACGTAAAAAACTGATCAAGCGTCTTAAACTGGTTGAGGCTTTTATCTCCTCCGGTACCCGTCCTGAATGGATGATTATGGATGCTGTTCCGGTTATTCCACCTGAATTGCGCCCACTTGTGCCACTTGATGGTGGTCGTTTTGCAACATCGGATCTGAATGATCTTTATCGCCGGGTGATCAACCGTAATAATCGTCTGCGCCGCCTGATTGAACTCCGCGCGCCGGATATTATCGTTCGTAACGAAAAACGGATGCTTCAGGAAGCTGTTGATGCGCTGTTTGATAATGGCCGCCGTGGCCGGACCATTACCGGTGCCAACAAGCGCCCATTGAAATCCATGTCAGATATGCTGAAAGGTAAGCAAGGTCGCTTCCGTCAGAACCTTCTGGGTAAACGGGTTGATTACTCCGGTCGTTCTGTGATCGTGGTCGGGCCGGAGCTTAAGCTCCATCAATGTGGTCTGCCAAAGAAAATGGCACTCGAACTGTTTAAACCGTTTATTTACAACCGTCTTGAACTCTACGGTATGGCAACGACGATTAAAGCTGCCAAGAAAATGGTTGAAAAACAACGTCCGGAAGTCTGGGATATTCTTGAAGAAGTTATCCGCGAACACCCGGTCATGCTTAACCGTGCGCCAACATTGCACCGTCTTGGTATTCAGGCTTTTGAACCTATACTGATCGAGGGTAAAGCTATCCAGCTGCACCCATTGGTTTGTACAGCGTTTAACGCTGACTTTGATGGTGACCAGATGGCTGTTCACGTACCATTGTCTGTTGAAGCGCAGCTTGAAGGCCGCGTTTTGATGATGTCGACCAATAACATTCTGCGTCCCGCAGATGGTAAGCCGGTTATCGTGCCGTCTCAGGATATCGTTCTCGGGCTTTATTATCTGTCACTGATGTTTGAAGATCAAAAAGGCGAGGGGATGTCTTTCTCTGATGCCGGTGAAATTCAGCATGCGCTGTATAATAATGAAGTTACCCTGCATGCGAAAATCTATGCCCGCTATGAAAATTTTGACGAAGAAGGCAATTCGGTTATCAAGCGTTACGAAACAACGCCAGGCCGGATGATGCTGTCTGAAGTGCTGCCGAAAAGCTACGAGATTCCGTTTGATCTTGTAAACCGGACACTGACCAAAAAAGAAGTGTCCAGCATGATCGAAGAGGTTTATCGCCATTGTGGTCAGAAGGAAACGGTTATTTTTGCTGACCGTATGATGGGGCTTGGTTTCCGTTATGCCTGTATGGCGGGGATTTCCTTTGGTAAGGATGATATGATTATTCCGGATTCTAAAGCCGGCATGGTTGAAGAAGCCAAAACCCGTGTTGCTGAATATGAACAGCAGTATCAGGATGGTCTGATCACCCGTGGTGAGAAATATAACAAGGTTATCGATATCTGGTCAGCCTGTACCGATCGCGTTGCTGATGAAATGATGAAAGTCATTCAGCAGCCTGATGAAGTTAAAGGGCTGAACTCGGTCTATATGATGGCACATTCCGGTGCGCGTGGTTCTGCAGCGCAGATCCGTCAGCTGGCCGCTATGCGTGGTCTGATGGCCAAGCCATCCGGTGAGATTATCGAAACGCCGATTATTTCGAACTTTAAAGAAGGCCTGTCGGTTCTGGAATACTTTAACTCGACACATGGTGCACGTAAGGGTCTTGCCGATACAGCGCTGAAAACAGCGAACTCGGGTTACCTGACACGCCGTCTGGTTGATGTTGCACAGGATGCGATCATTACCGGTGAAGATTGCGGTACGCAAAAAGGGATTACCCTGCGTCCGGTCATCGAAAGCGGTGATGTGATTTCGAGCCTGGCTGAACGTGTTCTGGGCCGTACCGCTGCGGAAGATATCGTTGATCCGCTGCTGGGCAATGTTCTGGTTGAGGCCGGTACAATTGTTGATGAAAAACTGGCCGGTGAAATCGAAACAGCAGGGCTGGATACAGTTCTCGTGCGCTCGGTTCTGACATGTGAAGAATCCGGTACCGGTATCTGTGCGAAATGTTATGGCCGTGATCTTGCCCGTGGTACGGCAGTTAATGTCGGCGAAGCTGTCGGTGTTATGGCTGCCCAGTCAATTGGTGAGCCGGGTACACAGCTGACCATGCGGACCTTCCACATTGGTGGTGCCGCCCAGCGTGGTGCAGCACAATCAACCGCAGAATCTGCGTTTGCTGCCAAGGTTGAAATCCGTAATAAGAACGTTGTCGAAAATTCCGATGGCGTTTCTATTGTTATGGGTCGTAACACGGAAGTGGCCTTGATCGACAAACAGGGTCGTGAAAAAGCGCTTCACCGTATGCCATATGGTGCCAAGCTTCTGGTTGAAGAAGGTCAGGATGTCAAAAAAGGCGATAAGCTTGCCGAATGGGATCCATACACCATGCCGATTATTACCGAGAAAAACGGTATTGCCCAGTATGGCGATCTGATTGACGGTATTTCGGTTCGTGATGAGCTTGATGAAGCGACCGGTCTGTCTTCGAAAGTCGTAACTGACTGGCGCCAGCAGCCGAAAGGTGGCGATTTGAAGCCGCGTATCATGCTGATGGATAAGAAGGGTGACGTGATTACCCTGCCAAATGGTCTGGCTGCAAATTACTATATGCCGGCTGATGCTATTCTGAACGTTGATAACGGTGCCGAGGTTAAAGCCGGTGACGTTATCGCCCGGATCCCGCGGGAAACATCAAAAACACGTGATATTACCGGTGGTCTACCACGTGTTGCCGAATTGTTTGAAGCGCGTCGTCCGAAAGAATTTGCGATCATCTCGGAAATCGACGGTCAAGTTGAATTTGGTAAGGATTATAAATCCAAGCGCCGGATCATTGTTCGTCCGACAGATGGTAAAGGAGAGCCACGTGAATACCTGATTCCAAAAGGTAAGCATATTGGTGTCAATGAAGGTGACTATGTCCGCCGTGGTGATAAACTGCTCGACGGGTCTATGGTGCCGCATGATATTCTCGCTGTTCTTGGCGTTGAAGCTCTTGCCAACTATCTGATCACTGAAATTCAGGACGTTTACCGTCTGCAGGGTGTGCGGATTTCTGATAAACATATCGAAATCATTGCCCGTCAGATGCTGCAAAAAATCGAAATTCAGAGTCCTGGCGATACAACCTATATGGTTGGTGAACAGGTCGATAAATATGAATATGACGATATCAATGCAGCGCTGGTTAAAAAAGGTAAAACACCTGCCGAGGGTCAGCCGATCCTTCAGGGTATTACCAAAGCCAGCTTGCAGACGCGTTCCTTTATCTCGGCGGCATCCTTCCAGGAAACAACACGTGTCCTGACTGATGCGGCTGTAAACGGCAAGGTTGATAAGCTTGTCGGTCTGAAGGAAAACGTTATTGTTGGTCGCCTGATCCCGGCTGGTTCCGGTGCGATGGTTCACCAACTGAAAAAGATCGCTGCAGAGCGTGACCGGATTGCCTTGTCAGGTTCGGATGCTGATGAAGATGCACCGAAACTGACCGATGAAACCGAATCTGATCAAAAGGATGAGGATGACGGTAAAAAAGGTAAAACAAACGTGGCCTGAAATATCTAAGCCATAAAGAATAAAAAGCCCGGTGTTAAAGCCGGGCTTTTTTTGTTTTTGGAATGATAAGACCATTCAAGGGAGTATTGAGGCGGAAAGTTCATTGACTCTTAAGGAGAAAATCTATTCAATATGAAAATTATTACATGATGTATATAGGAAAGGATCTGCGATGTCTCGCTTCCGTAAATTTGCTGAAATTTTTAATCTGAAATCTCCACCCCCGAAAGCCCCCCGTGATAAAACGGTTGATGTCTATCATGATATTAAGGTGCCGGACCCTTACCGTCCTTTGGAAAAACTGGATGATAAGGCCACGGTTAAGTGGACCGAAGGGCAGACAAACCGTTTCCAGGATTTTATCAGCAGCGTTGGCGGACAGGAAAAAATGAAAAAATTTCTGGCCGATATATGGGACTATGAACGTGAAAGCCTGCCTGACCGTTACGGCAAACGTTATTTCAGCTCTTATATGGATGGCAAAGCAGCACAACCTGTTTATCGTGTCCGTAACAGTGCAGAAGGTAAAGCGCGGATATTGATTGACCCGAACACCCTAAGCAAGGATGGCACAGTAGCGTTATCGGGTACATATCCCAGCCCGGATGGTACCAAGCTTGCCTATATGCTTTCAGAATCAGGCAGCGATGCGAAAAGCCTTTATGTAATGGATGTTGCAACGGGTAAAAGTAGAAAAGACACGATTGAAGGCTGTCGTTTTACCGGTGTTTATTGGGATCGTGATAGTAAAGGATTTCAATATGCCTATCCGGCAGAAGATGATTTACGCCGTTTTAAGATTATGCATCATAAGCTGGGCGATTCGCCAAAGCAAGACAGCCTTGTTTTTGAACGCCCGGGCGTTGCGGATAGCTTTGTCGGGTCGAGCCGTTTGAATAATGAAAAACAGGCATTTTCAGGCTATGAATATGCAACCTGTTCTATCGGCACCAATCCTGCGACAGCGCTTTATTTAAAAGCGCCAGGGGAGAAAACTTTCTCGTCGCTATTTGACGATGGAAAATCCGAAATCAGTCCGATTGCCATGATTGGAGGGAAGCTTTACGCGACCACGAATCTGGATGCGCCAAAGGGACGACTGGTGGCGATAGACCCGGCAGATCCGGCACCGAAGAACTGGCAGACCATAGTGGCAGAGCCGGATAATAATGACATTCTCCAATGGGCTTTTGCTCATCAGGGGCAGCTTTTGGTTGGCTATCAACATGATACAGCGGATCGTATTGCCCTTCATAAGCTAGATGGTACATATAAAGCAGATATGCCTTTGCCTGTGCAAAGCGTGGTAGATTTTGCCAAGGTTAATAAAGACGATAAAGAGTATCTGATGAATATCTCTGGACATAAAAGCCCGGGTGCCAGTTATAAATACGATATAGCCACGAACACCCTGAAACTGTGGAAGACGTCAGCTGCCAAAGTAGATCTTGAAGATGCGGTAATCGAACGGGTTCAGGCTACATCCAAAGACGGTACAAAAGTACCGATGACGATTATTCGTGGTAAAGATGTCAAGCTGGATGGTAGCGCGGCAACCAAGCTGTATGGATATGGTGGTTTTAATGTACCTCTGGAACCCGGTTTTAGCTTTGGTACTTATAACTGGGTTAAGGAAGGCGGCGTGTATGCGGTCGCAAACTTGCGCGGTGGCGGAGAATTCGGATCTGAATGGTATGATGATGGACGGCTATTGAAAAAACAGAATGTTTTTGATGATTTTGCGGCTTGCGCTGAATACCTGATTGACAAGAAATATACCAAGCCGGCGCGCCTGACGATTAATGGCGGTAGTAACGGCGGTTTATTAACACTGGCAACCATGCTGCAACGGCCTGAATTGTTCGGTGCTGTTGTCTCTCATGTGCCGGTAACCGATATGTACCGATTCCATAAATTCACTTATGGCGCTTTCTGGAAGTCGGATTATGGTGATATTGAGAATTCAAAAGCTGATTTTAATGCGGCTGCGGGCTATTCACCGCTGCACAATGTGAAGAAAAATGTCAATTATCCGCCGACTCTGGTAATGACGGGTGATCATGATGATCGGGTTGTGCCGTCCCATGCCTTTAAGTTTGTCGCCAGAATGCAGGAAATGGCCCGTAAAACGGCGCTTTGCTTGCTGCGGGTGGAAAAAGACGCCGGCCATGGCGCCGGAAAGTCAAAAGACAAAACCATTACCGAAATGGTTGAAGAACACGCTTTTCTGGTTAAAACGCTGGGGCCGATAAATCAGAATCAGTACAAAGCAACATTGAAATCAGACAACAAAAAAGTTGCCGGTAATGATAACGGTGCGGGCGCTTCGGTTAAAAAGCGAAGGTTTAAGAAATAGAATCAGTTTAAAAGGGCAGGGCGATAGCAGGCAGGCCTGTACGGGTATAAAACAGGAGATATCGGGGTGAGTGGCCCGGATTCTCCGGTGAATATGAAAAAAATGGAACTCTTTCCTGATTTTCCCGAAAAACCCCGAAAAAGCTCTTGACGTATTCATGGCGTATTGTTATATTCCGCTCGCTTTTAGCAAGGATGGATTGGCCGTAGAGATCGTATCTAGACGCAGTCCCAGCATACAGTAAGAGGTCGCTGAAACAAGATAGTGACCTACCCCGCGAAAATTGGGCTTGCGGAATGCTTTTTTTTATGCCATTTTGCGATCTCGCTTTAGACGGCAACCCATCCAAAAGCAACAGATTATAAGAGAAGGAAGAAGGGCACGATGCCAACAGTTAACCAACTTGTCCGTAAAGGGCGCCAGGCGCCGGTAAAAAAGACGAAAACAGCCGATCTCCGGGGAAATCCCCAGAAACGTGGTGTTTGTACCCGTGTTTATACAACGACCCCTAAAAAGCCGAACTCGGCGCTCCGTAAGGTTGCCCGTGTGCGCCTGACAAACGGTCGTGAAGTGAACGCTTATATCCCTGGTGAGGGCCATAACCTGCAGGAGCACTCTGTTGTTCTCGTTCGTGGCGGCCGTCGTAAGGATTTGCCAGGTGTGCGTTACACTGTTGTGCGCGGCACATTTGATACACAAGGTTTGGAAAAACGTCGCCAGCGTCGTTCACGCTATGGCGCGAAGAAGCCGAAGTAAGATTAGGTAGAAGGATTTAAAGATGTCACGTCGTCACGCAGCTGAAAAAAGAGAAGTGCTCCCCGATCCACAGTTTGGGGACATTATCGTAACGAAAACGATTAACATGATTATGGTCGACGGCAAAAGATCTGCCGCCGAACGCATTTTTTACGGTGCAATGGAGATCATTCGCGACAAGCTGAAGCGCGATCCGCTGGAAATTTTCCACGATGCGATTGAAAACATCAAACCGAAGGCTGAAGTACGTTCACGCCGTGTTGGTGGTGCGACTTATCAGGTCCCGGTTGAAGTGCGCTCTGTCCGTGCGCAGGCTTTGGCTTTGCGCTGGTTGGTTGGCGCTGCACGCAAGCGTAACGAAGATACAATGCGCGAGCGTTTTGCGGGTGAATTGATGGATGCGGCTGATAATCGCGGCTCCTCCGTTAAGAAGCGCGAAGACACTCATAAAATGGCGGAAGCGAACAAAGCTTTTGCGCATTATCGCTGGTAAAGAGAATAAAAGGGTTTAAAGGGTAAAGATTATGGCCACAGCAAAAGATACACCGCTAAAGGATTATCGCAATATCGGGATTATGGCCCATATTGATGCGGGTAAAACGACGACAACAGAACGTATTCTGTACTACACTGGTCGGTCTCATAAAATTGGTGAAGTCCATGACGGTGCAGCGACAATGGATTGGATGGAGCAAGAGCAGGAGCGCGGTATTACCATTACCTCGGCTGCGACAACATGCTTCTGGAAAGATCATCGTATTAATATCATTGATACTCCGGGTCACGTTGACTTCACAATTGAAGTCGAGCGTTCACTGCGGGTTCTGGATGGTGCTGTTGCTGTCTTCGATTCGGTTGCCGGTGTTGAGCCGCAATCAGAAACCGTTTGGCGTCAGGCTGATAAATACGGCGTGCCACGGATGTGTTTTGTAAACAAAATGGACCGTATCGGCGCTGATTTCTACATGTGCGTCGATATGATTGTTAAGCGTCTGGGCGCGAAGCCACTGGTTCTGCAATTGCCAATCGGCGCTGAATCCGATTTTGCCGGTCTGGTTGATCTGGTTAAAATGGAAGCCATTATTTGGAAAGATGAAAATCTTGGCGCAGAATTTGAATGCGTGGCTATTCCTGATGATCTGAAAGAAAAGGCCGCTGAATACCGCGAAACTATGATCGAGACAATTGTCGAGCAGGATGATGCTGTGATGGAAGCGTATCTTGACGGTAACGAACCATCGGAAGAAGACATCAAACGCTGCATTCGCAAAGGTACTATCGCAAACGCATTCGTTCCGGTTCTGCTGGGTACAGCGTTTAAAAACAAAGGCGTTCAGCCGCTTCTGGATGCTGTTATTGATTATATGCCATCTCCGGAAGATGTTGGCGATGTGCGCGGCGTTAAGGTTAACTCTGAAGAGCCTGATTCACGTCCGGCAACTGCAGATGCACCGTTCTCTGCGCTGGCCTTTAAAATTATGAATGATCCGTTTGTTGGTTCTTTGACTTTCGCCCGGATTTATTCAGGTACGCTTGAAGCTGGTTCTTATATCCAGAACTCGGTTAAAGGAAAGAAAGAACGTATTGGCCGTATGTTGTTGATGCATTCAAACAGCCGCGAAGAAATCAAAGAAGCCGGCCCGGGTGATATTGTTGCGCTGGTAGGTCTTAAAGACACAACAACAGGCGATACGCTGTGTGACCAGTCAAATCCAATCGTTCTTGAACGTATGGAGTTCCCTGATCCGGTTATCGAGATCGCTGTTGAGCCTAAATCAAAAGCAGACCAAGAGAAGATGTCACTTGCTCTGCAGCGGCTGGCAGCTGAAGATCCATCATTCCGTGTGCATGTGGATCACGAAAGCGGTCAGACGATCATTAAAGGTATGGGTGAATTGCACCTTGATATTCTTGTTGATCGTATGAAGCGTGAATTTAAGGTAGAGGCCAATATCGGCGCGCCACAGGTTGCGTACCGTGAGACAATTACCAAAGAATTCAAAATGGATTATACGCACAAGAAGCAGACCGGTGGTTCAGGCCAGTTCGCTAAAGTTATAATTCTGTTTGAGCCGAATGAAAAAGGCGCAGGCTTTGAATTTGAAAGCAAGGTTGTTGGTGGTAACGTTCCACGTGAATACATTCCAGGCGTTCAAAAAGGTCTTGAAGATGCTAAAGACAGCGGTGTTGTCGCAGGCTTCCCAATGATTGACTTCAAAGCGACTTTGCTTGATGGTGCATATCATGACGTCGATTCTTCTGTTATGGCATTCGAAATCGCTTCCCGCGCAGCCTTCCGTGAAGGTATTCCGCAGGCGGGTCCAGCATTGCTCGAGCCGGTGATGAAGGTCGAAGTTGTAACCCCGGAAGACTATATGGGGGATATTATTGGTGATCTGAATTCCCGCCGTGGTCAGGTGGCTGACATGGAAACACGTGGTAATGCCCGTGTTGTGAATGCCATGGTTCCGCTGGCAAATATGTTCGGATATATCAATACACTGCGTTCCATGTCACAAGGCCGTGCGCAGTACTCAATGGTTTTTGATCATTATGATCAGGTTCCGCAGCAGGTTGCTGAGGAAGTCAAAGCGAAACTGGCGTAAGTCAAAATTTAAGGGTCTCACAAACCAAGGAAGAGAAGAAAATGAGTAAAGAAAAATTTGAAAGAAATAAACCTCACGTCAACATCGGTACAATCGGCCACGTTGACCATGGTAAAACCACGTTGACAGCTGCTATTACCAAGGTTCTTGCAGAATCCTCCGGTGGTACAGCACGTGCTTTTGATACAATCGATAACGCTCCTGAAGAGCGCGAGCGCGGCATTACAATTTCAACAGCGCATGTTGAATACGAAACAGAAAACCGTCACTATGCCCATGTTGACTGCCCAGGTCACGCTGACTATGTGAAAAACATGATCACCGGTGCGGCCCAGATGGATGGTGGTATTCTGGTTGTGTCTGCTGCTGATGGCCCCATGCCACAAACACGCGAACACATCCTGCTCGCACGTCAGGTTGGCGTTCCGGCACTGGTTGTTTTCATGAACAAATGCGATCAGGTTGATGATGAAGAGCTGCTTGAGCTCGTTGAAATGGAAATTCGCGAACTTCTGTCAGATTATGAATTCCCTGGCGATGATATTCCAGTAATCCGCGGTTCTGCCTTGGCGGCTCTCGACGGTTCTGATGACAAACTTGGTAAAGATGCCATTCTTGAGCTGATGAAAGCTGTTGATGAATTTATCCCAACACCAGATCGTCCGATCGACAAGCCTTTTTTGATGCCGGTTGAGGACGTATTCTCAATTCAGGGCCGTGGTACAGTTGCTACCGGTCGTGTTGAGCAAGGTATCGTAAAAGTTGGTGAAGATGTTGAAATCGTTGGTATGAAAGATACCACAAAGACAACAATCACCGGCGTTGAAATGTTCCGTAAGCTTCTTGACCAAGGTCAGGCTGGCGATAACATTGGTGCACTGCTTCGCGGTACGAAACGTGAAGACATCGAACGCGGTCAGGTTCTGGCGAAGCCAGGTTCTATTACACCGCACACCAAGTTTGTTGCTGAAGCTTATATCTTGAACAAAGATGAAGGCGGACGTCACACACCATTCTTTACAAACTACCGTCCACAGTTCTACTTCCGTACAACGGATGTGACCGGTGTTGTAAGCTTACCTGAAGGCGTTGAAATGGTAATGCCTGGTGACAACATTGAAATGAATGTTGAACTGATCGCGCCGATTGCGATGGATGAAGGTCTACGCTTTGCTATTCGTGAAGGTGGCCGTACCGTTGGTGCCGGCGTTGTTGCGAAAATTATCGAGTAACATTAAGTGATATATCCGTCGGGCAGGCTGTCCGGCGGATCCACTTTGAAAAGAAGAAGACAAGACAATGGAAACGCAAAATATTAGAGTTAAACTCCGTGCCTATGATCACCGTATTCTGGATACGTCGACCAAAGAAATCGTGAGCACAGCAAAACGCACAGGTGCAAATGTTCGTGGTCCGATTCCGCTGCCGACACGGATTGAAAAATTTACTGTCTTGCGTAGCCCTCACGTGAACAAGAAATCTCGTGAGCAGTTTGAAATGCGCACGCATAAACGTGTGATGGATATTGTAGATCCTACACCGCAAACGATTGATGCTTTGATGAAGCTTGATCTGGCCGCGGGTGTAGATGTGGAAATCAAGCTTTAAGAAGCTTGTATAGGTTTAAAGAGTTGCTGGCCTAAAATGGCCGGATGTGAAAGAAGGACTAAAACAATGCGTACCGGTTTGATAGCACAAAAGCTTGGCATGACCCGCATGTTCGATGATGAGGGACGCCATGTACCCGTCACGGTTTTGAAAATTGACAACTGTCAGGTTGTTTCAGTTAAAACCCAGGACGCAAATGGATATGTGGCCGTACAACTTGGCGCAGGTAAGGCAAAACTTAACCGCGTTTCAAAGCCACTCCGCGGACATTATGCGAAGTCAAAAGTAGAGCCCAAGAAAAAATTGGCCGAGTTCCGCGTCCAGGAGGACGGTTTACTCGAAGTTGGTGCCGAGCTGGGTGCAAACCATTATGTATCCGGTCAGTATATTGATGTTTCTGGTACGACAATCGGTAAAGGTTTTGCCGGTGGTATGAAACGTCACAATTTCGGCGGTCTTCGTGCCTCTCACGGTGTGTCTGTTTCTCACCGTGCACTTGGTTCAACCGGTCAGTGTCAGGATCCGGGTAAGGTCTTTAAAGGTAAACGCATGGCAGGTCAGATGGGTAATGTACGGGCAACCGCACAAAATCTACAGGTCGTTCATGTTGATGGTGATGCCGGATTGCTCTTTGTTAAAGGTGCGATTCCTGGTTCTAAAAACGGATGGGTCTTCTTGAAAGATGCCGTTAAGCGTGCCCGCCATGAAGAAGCGCCGTTTCCGGCAGGTCTTAAAAGCGATCTGAAACCGGCAAATGAAGAAACACCGGCTGAAACGCCTGCCGACGCAACAGCCGAGGAAGCTTCGGCAAGTGAAGCGCCTGCGGCGGATGCCAAAGCAGATGCAACTGAAGAAAAGAAGGATGACTAAAGATGAAAGTCGCCGTTAAAACATTGGAGAATAAGAAATCCGGTGATCTTGAGCTCAAGGAGGAAATCTTTGGCTTGACTCCACGTAAGGATATTCTGCATCGCATGGTCAACTGGCAGCTGGCAAAACGCCGTTCCGGTAACCATAAAGTTAAAGATGTAAGCGAGATTTCCGGTACAGGTAAAAAGCCGTTCCGTCAAAAAGGAACCGGTAACGCCCGTCTGGGTAACCTGCGCGGCACACAACAGCGCGGTGGTCAGACTGTACACGGTCCTCAGGTTCGCGATCACGGCTTTAGCATGCCTAAGAAATTACGTGCTCTGGCTTTGAAGATGGCTTTATCTGCAAAACAGGCTAACGGAAAACTGATTATTCTGGATGCGGCGAAAGCAAAATCGCACAAAACCAAAGATATGACGGATGCGTTGAAGGTGATGGATCTTAAATCTGTGCTGTTTATTGATGGTGAAACGCTTGACGAAAACTTTGTCAAAGCCATCCGCAATATCCCGCATGTCGATATTCTGCCGTCTCAAGGGGCAAATGTATATGATATTATTCGTCGCGATACGCTGGTCTTGACCAAGGATGCAATTGAAAAACTGGAGGCTCGACTGTCATGAGCGCAAAGAAAAAGCAAAAAACCGTTGCGACAGAGCGTCACTATAATGTGATCAAAGCACCGGTTATTACAGAAAAAGCAACCATGATTTCTGAATTTGGTCACATCGCATGTTATGTAGATATGACGGCGACTAAAAAAGAAATTAAAGATGCCTTTGAGGCGCTGTTTGATGTGACTGTTCTTAAGGTCAACACATTGCGCCAGGTAGGTAAGAGTAAGCGTTTTAAAGGCCGCCCAGGTCAGCGTAGCGATTATAAAAAAGCGATCGTAAAACTGGCTGAAGGGGATCAGGTTGATCTGACCTCCAAGGTTCTTTAAGACGAATTAGTTTAAACAGGTATTTGACAAAGAAGTGTAAAGGAACGAAACGATGGCATTGAAAAACTATCGTCCAAGATCACCGGGAACCAGGACGCTTGTAACGGTAAAACGTGATGAGCTGTATAAAGGCCGGCCCGTAAAGGCGCTGACCGAAGGCCTGCACAAAAATGGTGGACGTAACAATACCGGACAAATCACTGTACGTCATCGTGGCGGTGGTCATAAACGTAGATATCGTATCATTGATTTCAAACGTCGTAAATTTGATATCAGTGCAACCGTTGAGCGGATTGAATATGATCCGAACCGGACCTGCTTTATCGCGTTGATCAAGTATGATGATGGTGAACAGGCTTATATCATTGCCCCACAGCGTCTCGCTGTTGGTGACAAGGTTATTGCCGGTGAAAAGGTTGATGTTAAGCCAGGCAACGCTATGCCGCTTAAGAGCATTCCGGTCGGCACGCTGATCCACAATGTTGAACTTAAAGCAGGAAAAGGCGGCCAGATGGCGCGTTCAGCCGGCACATATGTTCAGCTGGTAGGTCGTGACGCAGGTTACGCACAGATCAAACTTAGCTCGGGTGAGCTTCGGATTGTTCGTGGTGATTGTATGGCGACTGTTGGTGCGGTATCCAATACGGATAACTCGAACACCAATCTGGGTAAAGCCGGTCGCAAACGCTGGCTCGGACGCAGACCACATGTACGTGGTGTTGTTATGAACCCGGTCGATCACCCGCATGGTGGTGGTGAAGGTAAGACATCAGGTGGTCGTCACCCGGTATCTCCAACCGGTAAGCCGACCAAAGGTGCGCGCACACGTAGTAATAAAGCGACGGATAAGTTTATCCTGCGTCGCAGAACTAATAAGAAACGTCGTTAAGGGAAAAGGAATTAGTATGTCACGTTCTGTTTGGAAAGGTCCGTTTGTTGACGGGTATTTGCTGAAGAAAGCTCAGACAGCCCAGGATTCTGGTCGTAAAGATGTGATCAAGACCTGGTCTCGTCGTTCGACAATTCTGCCGCAGTTTATCGGTCTGACCTTTGGCGTTTACAATGGTAATAAATTTATTCCGGTACTAGTGACCGAGGATATGGTCGGGCAAAAATTCGGTGAATTCGCACCATCTCGCACATATCATGGGCATAGCGCCGATAAAAAGGCGAAAAGATAAGGTTTAAGAAAGGGTTCTGGACATGGGACAGGCAGCAAATAAAATAAGACGCGGAGAGGGTGAAGCGATTGCTAAAGGCCGCTACATCCGTGGCAGCATGCAAAAGCTGAACTTGGTTGCGCAATTGATCCGTGGTAAAGATGCGGGTCGGGCACTGACTGATCTTCAATTTTCGACACGCCGCATGGCGAACGAAGTTAAAAAAGTTTTGGAAGCGGCGATCGCAAACGCGGAAAACAACCACGATCTGGATGTTGACCGTCTTTATGTGGCCGAGGCATCTGTGGGCAAGACCCTGATTATGAAGCGTTTTCGCGCTCGTGCCCGTGGCCGTGCCGCACGTATTCACAAACCGTTTAGCAACTTGACAATTGTTGTCAAAGAGCGAGCAGAGTAAACGAGGAGCATACTTATGGGTCAGAAGGTTAACCCTATCGGATTAAGAGTTGGTATCAACCGCACCTGGGATAGCCGGTGGTACGCAGGCAAGGATTACTCACAGAAACTGTATCAGGATCTGAAGTTACGCGAGTATATCTTTGACAAATTGAAAGCTGCCGGCGTAAGCCGTGTTGTGATCGAGCGGGCCGCGTCTAATACCAAGGTAACGATTTATACTGCACGTCCTGGTGTTATTATCGGGAAGAAAGGCGCGGATATCGAAACGCTGCGCCGCGATCTGGCCGGACGTCTTGGTGGTGAGCTTTCGCTGAATATTGTTGAGGTTCGCAAGCCTGAACTGGATGCCAAGCTGGTTGCTGATGGCATTACCCAGCAGCTGGAACGCCGGGTTTCTTTCCGTCGCGCAATGAAGCGGGCTGTACAGTCAGCAATGCGACTCGGAGCACTTGGTATTCGTGTAAATTGCGGTGGCCGTCTAGGCGGTGCCGAGATTGCCCGCACAGAATGGTATCGTGAAGGCCGTGTGCCACTTCATACCTTGCGCGCAGACATAGATTATGGTACATCAGAAGCCGCAACGACTTATGGAATTATTGGCGTTAAGGTTTGGATCTTTAAAGGTGAGATTCTTGAGCATGATCCGATGGCGCATGATAGACGTGCCGGCGAACAGCAAACGTCAAGAAACTAAGGTTTAAAGAGAGTTATAAGAGGATAGGAAGATGCTAAGTCCTAAAAAGACAAAATACCGGAAAGCGCATAAAGGCCGGATTCATGGAAACGCCAAGGGCGGTACCGATCTGTTATTCGGGTCTTTTGGCCTGAAGTGCCTGGAACCAAACCGGATCACAGCGCGCCAGATTGAGGCAGCTCGCCGGACCATGACCCGTTATATGAAACGTGTTGGTCGTGTGCATATTCGCATTTTCCCGGATGTTCCGGTTTCAAAGAAACCTTTGGAAGTTCGTCAGGGTAAAGGTAAAGGGTCTGTTGAATTTTGGGCAGCCCGTGTTAAACCTGGCCGGATTATGTTTGAGCTAGAGGGTGTATCCCGTGAAGTGGCCGAAGGTGCTTTTGAAAGAGCCTCTGCAAAGCTGCCGGTTAAAACGAAGATTATTGCCCGCGTGGGCGAATAAAGATTGGGCGAATAAGGATTAAGATGATGAAAGCTGCTGATCTAAGAACAAAAACAGTTGATGATCTCAAACAGGAATTGCTTGAGCTGCGCAAAGAACAGCTTAACCTCCGGTTCCAGAGATCAACAGGCCAGCTGGAAAATACAGCGGAAATGGCCCGTGTCCGCAAACAAGTTGCGCGGTTGAAGACTGTAAAGGTTGAGAAAGAAAACGGAATTGAAATTTCCGCTGCACCAAAGGCCAAAAAGCCTGCGGCTGCGACAAAAACAAAGAAAGCTGAAGCCAAAAAGCCAGCGGCTAAAAAAGCCCCGGCCAAAAAAGCCCCAGCCAAAAAAGAGAAAAAGGCTTAAGAGGAGTAATCGGATATGCCACGTCGTATAATGGAAGGCACTGTCGTCAGTAACAAACAGGATAAAACCGCAGTCGTACGTGTAGTACGCCGGATTAAAGATCCCCTGTATGGTAAATTCGTCAGTAAATCGGCTAAATTTGCCGCTCATGATGAGAATAACAATTGTGCTGAAGGCGATATCGTTCGTATCGAGGAATGTCGTCCGTTGTCAAAAAACAAGAATTGGCGCGTTCTGGCAGAGGCCGATACGGCTTCGGCAAAAACGGAAAAAGCTGCTGCTAAAAAAGAAACCGCAGCAAAAAAAGAAACAAATAAGGATAAGGATACAGCGTAAAAGCATTGAGCTAAGACGTGGTATCAGGAAAAGAAAAGAAGGATAACAGCGATGATACAGATGCAATCCAATTTGGATGTCGCCGATAACAGCGGGGCCCGCCGGGTTCAGTGTATTAAAGTTCTGGGCGGCTCACACCGTCGCAGTGCAAATATCGGTGATATAATCGTGGTTTCTGTGAAAGATGCGATTCCAAGAGGACGCGTGAAAAAAGGTGCGGTTCACCGCGCTGTTATCGTACGCACCTCAAAAGGGATCAAACGCAAAGATGGATCAACGATCCGCTTTGACCGCAATGCCGCCGTATTGATAAGCCCAAATAACGAGCCTATTGGCACACGTATTTTTGGCCCGGTAACACGCGAATTGCGCGCTAAGAACTATATGAAGATTATCTCGCTGGCTCCGGAGGTCCTGTAATGACTGCGAAAAAATTAAAAATCAAAAAAGGTGACAGCGTCATCGTTACGACCGGCAAAGATAAAGGCGTAAAAGGCGAAGTCCTACGCGTTTTGAAGGACGCGGATCGGGTGATTGTCTCTGGTGCAAACATGATAACCAAGCATAACAAGCCTGGTCAGAACAGCGCTGGTGGTATCGAAAAAATCGAAGCATCTCTCCATATTTCAAATGTGGCAATTGCTGACCCGAAAAATGATAAACCAAGCCGCGTTGGTTATAAGGTTTTAAAAGACGGAACAAAAACACGCTTTTCTAAAGCGTCCGGTGAAACACTGGATTAAAAGGCAGAAGAACAATGAAAACACGTTTACAGTCACAATATGAAGAAAAACTGCGCACCGCTTTAAAAGAGCAGTTCGGCTTCACTAATGATAACGAGATTCCAAAGCTGGATAAAATCGTTCTCAATATCGGTGTCGGCGAAACAACGCAGGACAGTAAGAAAATCAATGGCGCTGTCGATGATTTGACACGTATTTCCGGTCAAAAGCCGGTTGTTACTACAGCCAAGAAGTCTATTGCCCAGTTTAAACTGCGTGAAGGCATGCCAATTGGATGTAAAGTGACACTTCGTGGTCAACGTATGTATGAATTTCTGGACCGGCTGGTTAACATTGCCATGCCACGTATTCGCGATTTTCGCGGCATATCTGATAAAAGCTTTGACGGCAGAGGCAACTATGCCTTGGGCCTGAAAGAGCAAATCATCTTTCCTGAGATCGAATACGATAAAGTCGATACGGTCCGCGGCATGGATATAATTATTTGTACAACAGCGAAAACAGATGAACAGGCACTTGCTCTCCTTAAGGGGTTCAACCTGCCGTTCAAGAAAAAATAACCGGAGGCGCATTTAATATGGCTAAGAAGAGTGCAATCGAAAAAAACAAACGTCGTCAGAAGCTGGTAGCAAAGTATGCTGGTAAGAGAGGACGTCTGTTGGAAATCGCGAAAGATAAAAATGTTCCGGCAAACGAACGCTTTGAAGCACGTTTGAAACTGGCAGAACTGCCGCGTAATTCCAGTCCGACACGGGTCCGGAACCGCTGCAATATGACAGGTCGCCCGCGCGCTAATTATCGTAAATTCGGAATTTCACGTATTGCACTTCGCGAATTAGCCCTGCAAGGCATGATTCCCGGTGTAACGAAATCAAGCTGGTAAGGTTTTAAGAGGAAAAAGGAATAGAAAAATGGTAATGACAGATCCTCTTGGTGATATGCTGACACGCATCCGCAACGGTCAACGCGCTGGTAAACAGAAAATTTCTGCACCTGCGTCCAAGTATCGCGGAACAGTTCTTGATGTATTACAGCGCGAAGGCTTTATTCGCGGCTATAATCGTATAGATCTGGGAAGTGGCAAGGCCGATTTTGATATTGAATTGAAATATCACGAAGGTCAGCCGGTAATTAAAAAGATACAACGGGTATCAAAACCAGGACGTCGCGTTTATTCGTCTACGGAAGATGTACCGCGTGTCTCTAATGGTTTGGGTGTGGCGATTTTGTCAACTTCACGCGGCGTTATGTCTGATACAGAAGCACGTGATGCAGCCGTTGGCGGCGAAGTTTTATGCTCGGTCTTCTAAAGACAACAGGAATTTAATAGGTTTAAAAGGTAAGAGGCACAAAATGTCACGTTTAGCAAGAAACCCGGTTCCCGTCCTTGACGGTGTTGATGTTACCATCAACGGTCAGGACGTTATCGTTAAGGGACCAAAGGGCGAAATGAAAATCACCCTGATTAAACAGCTCTCTGCTGAAAAGACAGAGACTGGTATCTTGGTGGGTACAGACAGCGAAAAGCCATTTCATCAGAATATGAAGGGCACAGTCTGGTCTTTGATCAGCGGCATGATCCGTGGCGTTAAAGAAGGTTTTGAAAAGAAACTTGAAATTAACGGTGTCGGTTACCGGGCACAGATCCGTGGTAAGGATCTTGTTATGCAGCTTGGCTACAGCCATGAAATTGTATACCCGCAGCCGGAAGGCGTTAAAATTGAATGCCCGACCCCGACGGAAATCGTCATCAGTGGCGTTGATAAACAGCAAGTTGGTCAAACGGCTTCTGAAATCGTTAAATTCCGTCCGCCGGAACCATATAAAGGTAAAGGTATTAAATACGCCGGTCAGCAGATTCTGCGTAAAGAAGGTAAGAAGAAGTAACAATAAGACGTTGCATTAAAGGATAGAACAATGACAGCAAAACGCGCAACACCACAACAAAGACGCGCTCTGCGTAACCGGGCGAAGATTAAAACCGCCTCTATACGCAGTGGACGCCCACGTTTGAGCATTTTTCGTTCAAACAATCATATCTTTGCTCAGGTGATCGATGATGTAAAACAGGTTACTGTTGCGTCGGCGTCGACAATTGACAAAGACCTTAAGGGTAAAGTTAAAAAGACCGCAACGGTCGATGCTGCAACCGAAGTTGGAAAACTGGTCGCAGAACGGGCAACAAAAGCCGGTGTTAAGCAGGTCGTTTTTGACCGTGGTAGCTTTGTATATCATGGCCGGATCAAGGCCTTGGCAGACGCCGCGCGTAATAGCGGATTAGAGTTTTAAGGAAAGGTACGTAGTAAGATGGCACGAGCTGATAGAGCACAGAATACAGAAGTCGAACTGATCGAACGCCTGGTCGGTATTAACCGTGTTGCCAAAGTGGTAAAAGGTGGCCGTCGTTTCGGTTTTGCCGCACTTATGGTGGTCGGTGATGGCCGTGGACGCGTTGGCGTTGGTTCAGGTAAAGCCCGTGAGGTTCCTGAAGCAATTCAGAAAGCGACCATGCAGGCAAAACGGAATTTGATCCGTGTACCTTTACGCGAAGGACGTACACTGCACCATGACATCAAAGCCCGCTTTGGCGCCGGTAAAGTTGTTATGCGGACGGCAGAACCCGGTACAGGTATTATTGCCGGTGGCCCATTGCGTGCTGTATTTGAAGCGCTTGGCATTCAGGATATTGTTGCTAAATCTGTCGGGTCTTCTAACCCGTATAACATGGTGAAAGCAGCTTTGTCGGCTCTGGAAAAAATGGAAAGCCCACGTATGGTAGCGGCCCGCCGCAACAAGCGCGTAGGCGAAATTGTGGGACGCAAAAGCGAAACACCAGCGTCCGATAAGAAGGACCAAGCCACTGACGGAGAAGCATAATGGCCGAGGACAAGAAAACAGTTAAGAAAACTGCACCTAAAAAGACAGCTGCCAAAAAGGCACCTGCAAAAAAAGTTGCGGCAAAAACAACAGCGACCAAGAAAACAGTTGGTAACACCGTGATTGTGACCCAGATCGGCAGCCCAATCGGTCGTCAGGCATATCAACGTGGAACTTTGGTCGGTCTTGGTCTTAACAAGCTTCACCGCACGCGGGAACTTGAAGATACAGCAGCAGTGCGCGGTATGATCGAAAAGGTGAAACACCTGGTTCGCGTCGAAGGCGCGGCATAATAATAAAACGGAAAAATGGTGCGACTATGAAATTAAATGAATTAACTCCATCTGAGGGCTCGACAAAAAACCGTACGCGCGTAGGTCGCGGTATTGGTTCGGGTAAAGGCAAGACTGCCGGCGCGGGTCACAAAGGTCAGAAGGCACGTACAGGCGTTGCGATTAAAGGTTTCGAAGGCGGTCAAATGCCTTTGTACCGTCGTTTGCCGAAAATGGGTTTTACAAATTACAATGGCAAGCGTTTCGCAGAAATTACCCCTGGCCGTTTACAAGCAGCACTGGATGCTAAAAAACTGGATGCTAAATCTGACATTACAGCAGAAGTTCTGGTTAAAAGCGGTATTATCAGTAACGCTTATGACGGTATACGTTTGATTGGCGGCGGCGAGCTGACCACAAAAGTTAAGCTGAAAATCAGTGGCGGTACAAAATCTGCAATCGCAGCTGTTGAAAAAGCTGGTGGCTCTGTAGAGTTATCGACCAAGAAAGAAAAAGTTAAAAAGCTGGTAAAGAAAGAACAATCAAAGGCTTAAGAGCTTAAGTTGTTTCTGTTCACGAGCTGATGAATATACCCCGGTGCTGTCGATTCTGTTCGAAAACACCGGGGTTTTTATTTTAGCGCCCCGCATTTCGAAACTTTGCTTTTTATCGTATATATTTCTTGAAATCGAAGCAGAATCCTCTAAGGTCGAGGTAACTTTTTTTATATAGAACAGAGGTCCATTAAAGATGTCTTCCGCAGTCGAGCAGTTCGCATCCAACCTGAATTTCGGGGCGTTTTCAAAAGCCGAAGAGCTGAAAAAACGTATCTGGTTTACCCTGGCAGCATTGGCCATCTATCGTCTCGGGACGTATGTTCCGTTGCCCGGTATTGATCCGCAAGCCTGGGAAGATATTTTTAGTCAAAAATCAGGCGGCATTCTCGATATGTTTGACATGTTTGCGGGTGGTGCCTTTTCGCGGATGTCGGTTTTCACGCTGAATATTATGCCCTATATCTCTGCATCTATTATCATGCAACTGATGACCGCCATGGTCCCCCAGATGGAAGCGATCAAGAAAGAGGGCGAGACCGGGCGCAAGAAAATCAACCAGTATACCCGTTATCTAACTGTGCTTTTGGCGTCTGTGCAAGCCTACGGCCTTGCTGTCTGGCTGGAAAGTGTCCAGACATCTGGCGGCGGTTTTGCAGCGCTTAATCCGGGTCTGTTCTTTAAGGCATCGATCATTATTACCATTGTCGGTGGTACAATGTTCCTGGTTTGGCTGGGTGAGCAGATTACCTCTCGCGGGGTCGGTAACGGGATTTCATTGATTATCTTTGCCGGTATTGTCGCTGAATTGCCACGGGCTATCGCCAGTACACTGGAACTTGGGCGGCAAGGGGCTTTGGCACCTGTTATTATTCTGGGCATCTTTGCTCTCGTCATTGCGGTGATTACCTTCATTGTCTTTATGGAGCGTGCGCAAAGGCGATTAATCGTTCAGTATCCAAAACGTCAGGTCGGTAACCGGATGTATGGCGGTGATTCGAGCCATATCCCGTTGAAATTGAACACAGCAGGTGTCATTCCACCGATTTTCGCGTCTTCTTTGCTGTTCCTGCCGTTGACTTTGGTGGGTTTTATGGGCGGCGATGGTAGTGAAACGGTGGATACGATTTCGCGTTATCTTCAACATGGCGAGCCTCTGTATATGCTTCTGTTCGGGGCCTTGGTGGCATTCTTCGCCTTTTTCTATACGGCGATTGTCTTTAACCCTAAGGATACGGCCGAAAACCTTCGTAAATACGGTGGTTTTGTGCCGGGTATTCGTCCCGGTGCCAATACGGCCCAGTATATTGATTATGTGCTGACCCGCATTACGGCGATAGGGGCGACCTATCTGGTCTTTATCTGTTTGCTGCCCGAGTTTATTATGGCGAAATATCAACTGCCCTTCTATTTTGGCGGTACCAGTCTTTTGATCGTTGTTACGGTAACCATGGATACGGTTGCCCAGATTCATTCACATCTGATCGCTCACCAGTATGAGGGGTTAATTAAGAAAACACGCTTGAGAGGACGCAAGGGATGAACATCATCTTAATTGGTGCGCCGGGGGCAGGTAAAGGCACTCAGGCTCGTATAATTGAAGAAGAACATGGTGCTATCCACTTGTCGACAGGTGATATGCTGCGGGCAACGATCAAATCCGGCGATGCACTCGGTCAGGATCTTAAGAAAATACTCGATTCCGGCGCTCTTGTTCCGGATGAGATGATGATTGAAATGATCTCCCACCGTATCTCGCAACCGGATTGTCAGGCGGGTTTTATTCTGGATGGTTTCCCGCGTACTGTCGGGCAGGCCAAAGCATTGGAAAAAATGCTCGAGAATAATAACAGGGATCTTGATGCCGTTGTTAAAATAGAAGTCGATGAGGAAGCCCTTGTCGAGAGGATCAGTGGCCGCTTTACCTGCAAAGAATGCGGGGAGGGCTATAATGATTACTTCAAGAAGCCAAAGGTCGAAAATAAATGCGATAACTGCGGCGCGGTTGATTCTTTTGTCCGGCGGACAGATGATACGCCGGACACGGTACGTGAAAGATTAAAAACCTATCATGATCAAACGGCACCGATTCTGCCGTATTATAAAGAATCGGGTTTATTGCAGACGGTTGACGGTATGTTGCCAATGCAGGACGTAACAGCCCAGATCAATGCGATTCTGGCCCCTGGCGCGGCTGAGTCAGCGTCTGAAAGCTAAAAAGGACCTTATAAGGTCTGATAATATGGTTTTTTTATAGAAAACCGATATTCTGTGCTTGACGTTGCATTTCAAAGTCATATAATGCGCAGGCCAACGAAATGATTTTGGTATAAGATTCAATGTTCGTGTTAAAGAAAACACGAAGGACAAAAAAAGGTAAGGAGTTAACGTGGCTCGTATTGCAGGTGTAAATATCCCACCCAATAAGCGTGTAGAAATCGCGCTGACATATATTCATGGTATCGGTCCGACTTCGGCCAAGAAGATTTGTGAAAAAGCAAATATTCCTGCGGAACGTCGGGTTAATCAAATGACCGAGGCTGAAGAAACCCAAATCCGTAATATTATCGCTAGCGATTTTTCGGTTGAAGGGGATCTGCGCCGCACGGTTTCCACGAATATCAAACGTCAGATGGATCTGGGGAGCTACCGGGGTTTGCGTCATCGCAAAAACTTGCCGGTCCGTGGTCAAAGAACTCACACAAACGCCCGCACCCGCAAAGGTCCGGCCAAGGCGATTGCCGGTAAGAAAAAGTAATAAGGACAGGTAAAGATGGCTAAGAAGGCAGCAACAGCAACTCGGACACGTCGTCGCGACAAGAAAAATATCACTCAAGGCGTCGCGCATGTGAACTCAACTTTCAACAACACCATGATCACAATTACCGATCAACAGGGTAATTCGATTTCATGGTCGTCTGCAGGAAGCCAGGGCTTTAAAGGCTCTCGGAAATCAACTCCTTATGCAGCTCAGATCGCTGCCGAAGACGCCGGACAGAAGGCCATGGAACATGGCTTGAAAAATCTGGATGTCGTGGTTCGCGGACCGGGTTCAGGACGGGAATCAGCATTACGCGGCTTACAGGCACTTGGTCTCGTGGTCAACTCCATCGTAGATTCAACGCCGGTACCACATAATGGTTGCCGCCCTAAGAAAAAGCGCCGTGTTTAATATTGGATATGGTGTTAACCGGCTTATGTAAGGCCGGATAAAAGTTATAAATCATACTAGATGCGGAAGGGTAGAGCCTTGATAGAGAAAAACTGGCTAGAGCTTATTAAAGCAAGTAACATTGATATTAAAACCAAACTGGATCCGAACCGTTTTGGAACGGTCATCGTTGATCCTCTGGAACGTGGTTACGGTCTGACGCTGGGTAATGCCCTGCGTCGTGTTCTGTTGTCTTCACTACAAGGTGCAGCGGTTACCGCGATTAAAATTAATGGCGGCAGCGTTCTTCACGAATTTTCGTCAGTTGAAGGTGTCCGTGAAGATGTCACAGACATTATTCTTAACGTAAAATCCCTGGCGTTGAAACTGCATGCCGAAGGCCCACGCAAGCTTACTTTGAAAGCTAAAGGCCCGGGCGAAGTAACAGCTGCCCAGATCGAAGAAGTTGCTGATGTTGAGATCATGAACAAAGACCTTGCTCTTTGCACACTCAGCGAAGGCGCCAATTTTGAAATGGAATTGACCGTTGATACCGGTAAAGGGTATTGCCCTGCCAGCCAGAACCGTCCGGAAGAAGCGCCAATCGGCCTGATCCCTGTTGACAGTCTGTTTAGCCCGGTTCGTAAGGTTTCTTACCGCGTGGAAGATACCCGCGTTGGACAGATCACCGATTATGATAAGCTGATTTTGGACGTTGAAACCGATGGTACAGTCCGCCCTGAAGACTCTGTTGCATTTGCAGCACGTATTCTGCAAGACCAGCTTCAGATTTTTGTTAACTTTGAAGAGCCGGATGTTGCCCGTGCAGGCGAAGAAAAAGACGAACTGCCGTTTAACCGTAACCTGCTTCGTAAGGTTGAGGAACTTGAACTGTCCGTTCGTTCAGCGAATTGCCTGAAAAATGATAACATCGTTTATATCGGCGATCTGGTACAGAAGACCGAAGGCGAAATGCTGCGCACACCAAACTTTGGCCGTAAGTCTTTGAACGAGATCAAAGAAGTGCTGTCCGGTATGGAACTGCATCTTGGTATGCAGGTGCCAGAATGGCCACCAGAAAATATCGAAGAACTGGTTAAGAAAGTTGAAGACCCGTTCTAAGCAATACCGCCGCATGATTTAATGCGGCGTATTTGCTTTTGGTCTGATGACTTTCATTCAGGGTCAAGGTGACCCGGCGACAAATATTGAAAATTTCAAGTTGGTCGTAGTTTTATCCGCCTTATGCGTAAGGCAGCTGTAAAGAAGGAGATATCGCCATGAGACATGGTATGAAGCACCGTAAACTTAATCGGACAAGTACACACCGCGAGGCGATGTTTGCCAATATGGCAGCTGCGCTGGTTAAGCACGAACAAATCAAAACCACTTTGCCAAAAGCAAAAGAATTGCGCAAAATTGTTGACCGTCTGGTTACTCTCGGTAAAAAAGGCCGTCTGGGCGACCGTCGTTTGGCCTCGGCCCGCATTCGCGATGATGAAATGGTTAAAAAACTTTTTGATGTTCTGGCTGATCGCTACAAAGAACGTAACGGTGGTTATACCCGCGTTCTTAAAGCTGGTTTCCGTTATGGTGATGCAGCGCCGATGGCTATTATCGAATTAGTTGACCGCGATACGACGGCCAAAGGTAAAAACAGCGGCCCAAGCGAGTTTGAAGACGATATCGTTGAAGAGCCGGTAAAAGAAGAAAAGCCAAAAGCTAAAAAAGCGGCCAAAAAAGATACGAAGAAAGACGATAAAAAGGACGAGGCTAAAGCTAAGGATGATAAGCCCAAGGCAAAAACCAAAGCCAAAGCTAAAACAGATAAAGATGCTAAAACCGTTGAAAAAGAATCCGGTAAAGAAAACAGCGATAAGTAATCTTGTTTTTCAGTATACGAAGAAGCCCGAAGCTCTAAACTTCGGGCTTCTTTTTTGTGGCACAGCATTATTGGCGGCATCCGCTGTCAGGCGCGACTGTCGCAAATATTAATCCTGCGCTTGAGGATGAGTTGAATATGGTCATTGATGATCAAGGCGTGGTCGTGATTGATTTTCAAACGCGTAACCGTTTAGGCATCAAGGCTGGAGATATTGTTTACAGTCTTAACGGGACCCGTGTAAAGTCAGTGGATCAGTTGCAGGAATTGCCGGGGGCATCAGGATCCGGCTGGTCAATGAAGTTTAAACAGGACGGCCGCATGCTGTCCCTGATGATGAGGTAAGAAATGGCCAATCTATTTGAGTCCGCCATGGATAAAGATCCAACGAATCGTCCTTTGGCTGATCAGCTGCGCCCTAAAACTTTAGAAGAAGTCGCAGGTCAGGATCATCTGTTGCAGGATGACGGGGTCATTGCCCGTATGGTCAGTAATGGGCGGATAAGCTCGCTTATACTATGGGGGCCGCCCGGCTGCGGGAAAACGACTATTGCCCGTTTGCTGGCTGACCATACCGATCTGTTCTTTGAACCGTTATCGGCGATATTCTCTGGCGTGGGGGAACTGCGTAAGGTATTTGATGAAGCCCGTCGTCGCCGTGAAACCGGACGGGGAACCTTATTGTTTATTGATGAAATCCATCGTTTTAATAAATCACAGCAGGATGCTTTTTTACCTTATGTCGAGGATGGTACGGTTGTTCTGATCGGGGCGACAACGGAAAATCCGTCATTCGAGCTTAATGCAGCTTTATTGTCACGCTGTCAGGTCGCGGTTCTCAACCGTCTTGATGATACCGCTCTTAGCCGTTTGTTAGATGCAGCGGAGGATAAAACCGGCAGCCCTCTGCCATTGGACAAAGATGCACGATCGGCGTTGAAAGCCATGGCCGATGGAGATGGTCGTTATCTTCTTAATCTGGCCGAACAGATATATGCCGCAAATGTGACCGAGGAGATGGGCGTTGAAAAGCTGTCAAATCTGGTTCAAAAGCGCATGCCGCTTTATGATAAAAAGCAGGAGGCGCATTATAACCTGATCAGCGCCCTGCATAAATCGGTGCGCGGATCGGATGTTAATGCCGCCCTGTATTGGCTGGCACGGATGTTGACGGGTGGTGAAGACCCGCGTTATATCGCCAGACGTGTTGTCCGGATGGCGATTGAGGATATCGGCCTTGCTGATCCGGCTGCCCTACAGCATGCCATTGCCGCGTGGGAAACCTATGAGCGGCTGGGCAGTCCGGAAGGGGAACTGGCGATTGCGCAGGCGGTGATCTATTGCGCCACAGCGCCAAAATCAAACGCCGCTTATGCGGCTTATAAATCGGCGATGCGTGCGGCCAAGGATACAGGGTCACTTATGCCGCCCAAACATATTCTGAACGCGCCGACGAAAATGATGAAGGATATCGGTTACGGTAAGGATTATGCCTATGACCACAATACCGAACACGGGTTTTCCGGACAAAATTACTTCCCCGAAGAAATGGAGCGGGAAGGTTTTTATCAACCGGCCCAACGTGGTTTTGAACGCGAAATTAAAAAACGCCTTGATTACTGGCAGAAATTATCAGAACAGCTGAACCGTGATTGATGCCAAAGACAGGGTTTCCCCTTTTCTCTGGTGGCAGATGACGCTACATTAAGGACTGTATAGTAACAAATGGCCGATTAAGGACTCATGACCGAATTTCTGTTTTTTACCCAGCCGCTGGCCTTGTTCTTTACAATGCTGTTGCCGATTTTATGGCTGTTGTTCCGGTTGTTTCCTTTGCGACCGCGGCGGGTTATCTTTCCGGCCTTGGTGCTGTTTGGCAAAGATAAAAAAGAACGCCCAAAACCGCGCGATATTCCTTTATGGCTGAAATTGATGCGCTTGTTTGCCGTGTTGTTGTTTATTCTGGCGCTGGCACATCCGGTTTATGATCCGAATCGGGATGCTATTTCCTTTGATCCGACCCTGATTGTCATTGATAACAGCTGGGCTTCTGCGGCCTCATGGTCCAGCCGCGTTGATGCCGTTCAGCAGCGGTTGGATGCCTTTGTCGATATTAGCCGCGTGCCGATCTCTATCGTGACAACGGCACCAGATCGCAATACAGGTGAACCGGTGTTTGAACGTAATTTATCACCGGATGAAGCAAAACGGTTGGTCGCCTCCTTAACGCCCGAACCATGGGGATCTGACTATAATGCCGTAGAAATGACGGTGAAGACGTCTTTATTTGAAACGCGTCATCGCTGGAATACTTTGTGGTTCAGTGACGGGCAGGGTGGTAAGGCGCAGGATCGTCTGCTCGAAACACTTTCCGGTTATGGCGAGACAGTTATTTACGAAGACAGCGATATTAATCAGGGCCTGATGATACAATCGGTGCAGCGGACAAGTGCCGGACTGGATATCATGATTAACCGCTATAATGACAGTATCCCGAACCGTCAGACCCTCTCTGTATTGTCCCGCAACGGCGATATTATGACCCGTAAGGATGTTTTGTTTGAAAAGGGCATGGCAGAGATCACGATGAATATCAATCTGCCGAAGCAGGTTGCCAATGATGTTGGCCGGATACAATTATCGCCGGCAACCACAGCTGCGACGGTCTGGCATATGGATGGCGGTTGGCAACAGCCGCAAGTCGGGATATGGACCAGCCGGGATATCAGCCAGAAACAGGATTACCTGAATGATGTGTTTTATATTTCCCAGTCCTTACGGGGGCAGGCAAAATTATCAGCAGGCGGCCTTGATCAATTGCTGGAGGATGAAAGCTTGTCGATGATTATCCTGCCCGACAGTACCGAACCTGACAGTACCGATTATCAGACATTAACAGAATGGGTAGAAAACGGCGGGGTATTGCTTCGCTTTGCCGGCGCGAATCTTGCCGCAGAACGCGGTGTGCAGTTACTGCCTGTTGACCTGTATGGTGGAGAACGGAGCTTTGGCGGCGCGATGAGCTGGGAAGAACCTGCCAAAATCAGCGGCTTTGCCCCGCAATCACCTTTGGCAGGTTTGCAGGTTTCGGATGATCTGGTGATCCGCCAGCAGGTTCTGGCTCGTCCGTCAATTGATCTGAATGAAAAACGCTGGGCCTGGCTGGATGATCAGACACCATTGATTACACATGAACGGACGGGGCAGGGCAGTGTTATTCTGGTCCATACCACGGCAGATATTAGCTGGTCTGATCTGGTCTTATCTGATTTATTCCCGCTGATGATGACAGCGATTGCGGATTTCAGTGAAGGCGGAAGCCTGACAACATCTGATGATCTGGTTGTTACGCCTAACAGGATGATTGATGCCTATGGTCGTTTAACGACGCCTGGTTTTATGGCGGCGGCTGAAAATTACGGGGCACTGACATCCGAACCTGCCTCGCCACGGCATCCTCCGGGGTTATATGTCTCTGCCGGTGCGGCGGGTGAAACACGGGCCGTCAAGGCGCGGAATCTTGGCGAAACGGCAGAACGGGCGCCGTATATTGATGCGGATTACTTTGATCATGTCCTTTCGTATAAAACGCAGAGTTATTTTGATATGTCGTTACCGGCTCTTATTCTGGCCTTGCTATTGTTCTTGGCCGAAATGATCGCAACTGCGGTTATGACTCATGGTGCTAAAGTTTACCGCTGGCGCACGGCACCATTGACGATATTGGGCGCATGCCTGTTTATGGCGGCAACGATAAATCCCGCCGAGGCACAGTTCCGTGACGATGCACAGGCTGAAACCGCCAATAAGATCGACCTTGCCTATGTTATCACCGGTGACGATGAACGGGACCGGATCAGTCGCGAGGGATTAAATATTTTGGGACAAGCCCTGAAACGGCGTACAACGGTCGAATTTAATGAAATTATTGGCGTAAATCCTGAAACAGATGACCTGACGATCTATCCGGTAATTTACTGGCCGATGGTTGCCTCACAGACCGGTTTGTCAGACCGCGGCATTCAAGCGGTGCAGTATTACCTTGATCATGGCGGGATGATCTTTTTTGATACCCGTGATGCCCAATACAGCAATACAGGATCGACATTGGGGCAGGAAACCTTACAACGTCTGACAAGGCCGCTAGAGATAGGCCCGCTGGTCAAGCTGGAGGAGGATCATGTCCTGACACGGGCTTACTATCTGTTGAAAGAGTTTCCGGGGTTATATAGTGGCAGTCCGATCTGGGTTGAAGGCGTAAAATCGACTGATTATGACGGTGTTCCGTCTGTTGTGATCGGCGCGCATGACTGGGCGGCGGCCTGGTCACGGATTAATCCACGGCGGAATATGATCATACCGGGAACAAGCGGTGCGCGCCAACAGCAGGAAATGGCGCTTAGGTTTGGTATCAATCTGGTCTTAACGGCATTGACCGGTAGTTATAAAACAGATCAGGTCCATATAAAATTTATACTGGAGCGGTTTGAAAATGATCAATAGCATCACTGAATTCTACTGGCAGCCGCTATTGCCCGTCTGGGCAATGATTATTCTGGCACTCGTTTCTTTTGGTCTTTTAGGTGCGCTTGCTTTGCGTACCCGCCATTTGCCAGTCTTCCGCGGTCTGTTTGTGGTTCTGGTTCTGATATTAATAGCCAATCCCGTTTTGAAAACCGAAAGCGGAACACCTTCGGAAACGCTGGCTTATATTCTGGTTGACCGTACAGAAAGTCAGCACCTGTCTGGGCGGATTGATAAGACAGAAGAAGTTTTAGCAGATGTAATGCAGAAACTGAATCAGATCGATAATCTGGCACCTGTGGTCATTGATGTGACTCAGGAAGGGCTGGAGGATACGACAACCCTATTTGGCCCGTTACAGGAAATGTTGCTGGCCGAAAGCCCAAACCGTATTGGTGGTAGTATCCTGATTACCGATGGTCAGGTTCACGATATACCGGCAGATCCGGAATTATGGCGCCGCTACGGCCCGATCCATGTGCTAATGTCCGGTGATCCCGAAGAAGAAACAGACCGGCGGATTGAAATCTTATCCTCACCTGGTTACGCCGTTGTCGGCGAAACCGCGCCGCTTCGCATTCGGGTCGATGAAGATCCGGTTGCGCAAAGTAAAACGCTGGCTATGACCGTCAGGATAAATGGTGAGCGATATACAAATATCGCCGTTCCGGTGGGCGAGGATTACAGCCTTCGTCTACCCATTAACCAATCAGGCCGCAGTCTGATAGAAGTCAGCATCCCCGCGACAGACAATGAATTAAGTCCGATTAATAATACCGCGGCCACCAGTATCGAAGGGGTTCGGGATCGTTTGAAAGTGCTGCTGGTTTCGGGCCAACCGCATCAAGGGCTTCGTATATGGCGTAATCTTTTGAAATCTGATCCGGCCGTTGATCTTGTTCATTTTACGATTTTACGGTCATTGGATAATATTGATATTACACCGCAGAATGAATTGGCGCTGATTCCTTTCCCGACGCAGGAGTTATTTGAAGATAAGATCGCTGAATTTGATCTGATTATTCTGGATCGCTATACACGGCGGTCAATCTTACAGGCCTCTTATTTTCGCAATATGGTTCGTTATGTTGAGGATGGCGGGGCGTTGATGGTGGTTCATGGCCCGGAAGAATCAGGGCAGGAGGCGCTGGCCGATACCTATCTTGATTCTATATTGCCGACCCGCAGGGTTCTGAACGGCGTTGTCGATAAGAATATCCACCCAGAGCTTTCCGATTATGGCCGCCGGCATCCGATTACAGCGCCACTTGAAGCAATGGAAAACAGCTGGGGTGATTGGAACCGTTATCTGAAGGTAACGCCGACGACGGAAAAGGCGCAAACATTACTACAGACGGAAGATGGCGCGCCGCTGCTGGTCATCAGTGACCAGTTTGATGGCAGAGTGGCACAGTTTACGACAGACCAGATATGGCTTTGGGCGCGCGGGTATGATGGCGGCGGGCCTTATGCCGATATCATGCGCCGTCTGGCGCATTGGCTGATGAAGGAACCGTCGCTGGACTACAAGAATTTCAGAGTCGAAGGTGCTGATGGTGATTTTTATATTCATTATGAAGGCGACAATATCGAGGCGCGCACAGTTACTGTAAGTAATCCGGATCAAAGCCAAAAGACCCTGAAACCAAAGATCAATCAACTGGATGATGGTCAGATTAAATTTAAAACACGTCATACGCCGGATCTGCCCGGTGTTTATCATTTCCGTTACGGTCCCTATGAAGAACGTTTGATTTATAAAGACACCAATGCACCCGAATATCAGAAGCTGATCAGTAATACAGAACGGTTACAGCCAGTTGTACAGGCCACGGGCGGCGCCTTGGTCACGTCATCGGACACGCAGGATATCAAACTCTCTATGACCGGACAGGGAACGCGTTACAGCCGGGGCAATACGCTTTATCTGCGCGAATCTGCACAGCTTGAAGACCGGGAGGTTGAAATAGAACCGCTGCTGCCGTGGTGGCTGGTGGGAATTTTTGGTATTGTTTTCATGGTTGCAGGCTGGCTGCGGCAGGAATAACCGCCGTTATTAGAAGGCAGTCTGTTGACAAGTTTTTCGAATAGACCTACTATATTTCTTAAGGATACGGGTTAACCTCATTCAATGGATGTAGTCTATGAGTTTAAAAAAGAAACTTGGACAATCACCATCAAGGCCTCCGACACTACCGGGCCGCTCACGGGAACGTGCCCCTAGTCAGCCGACTCGACCTGACAGATCCTGATCTTACGTATATTTCTTTAGAATTTCCGCGAACTGTTTTGGTGTCGCAGGCTTATCTATGACATCAACAATCGCTTCTTCTGTCGATAGAATTTCGGCGGATACGCCTGTATAACCGGTAAAAAGAATGATCGGGATATCCGGGTGCATTTTATGCAGCTTGCGCGCCAATTCCAGTCCGGTCATTTTGGGCATTTTATAATCGGTGATGATTATATCAGGGATGAATTCATCTTCTTTTAAAAGCTCCAGCGCTTCATAACCGTTTATACAATGCAGGACTTCACAGCCCAGCCGTTCAAGCAGGCCGGCTGTCATATTGCCGACACTGATATTATCCTCAACCAGAATAACGCGTTTGGTCTCGGCAATCATTTCTACCTTGTTGCGTTGGGGGATACCTTGTGTTTCTTGATATTCAATCAGAGGAAAGAACAGCCGGAAGGATGTTCCTTTATTGAGCCCGGTTTCGACGATAATGGCTCCATTATGTTCGGAAATAATCCCCAGCACTGCTGACAGGCCAAGTCCGGTGCCAAAATCGACTTCCTTGGTCGAGAAGAACGGATCAAATATACGTAACAGGTCTTTCGAGCTGATTCCCGTGCCGTTATCGGTAACGGAGATACAGACATAGTCCTGTTTATCTTGCAGATGGCCGATCAGCAGTTTGGCTTGGTCGCCGGATTCTATGTGTTGGGGGCGTGTTTCGTCATTTTGACTCAATTGACGGACGTCATCATCACCCGCAGGCCGCTTTTGCAGCTGAAATTCAACTCGGCCAGCATCATGATCAATTGCATCGCTGGCATTGACGCAAAGATTAATCAAAACCTGTCCAAGCTGCGTTGCATTACCTTTGATATAAAAATCCTGATCTTCGGGAATGGTAAAATCAAACTCAATTCCGGCGCGAATAGTACTATGAACAAAAGAAGACATCTTTTCGATTTGATCGATCAGGTTCAAAGGTTCCCGTTTTACGTTGGTTTTACGGCTATAAGCCAGAATCTGTTCGATCAGTTTTTTAGCATCCATTGTTGCCGCTGAAATATTCAGGGCGAATCTTTGCTGTTCTTTGCGGTCTTCAAGGTCATTAATCAGAAAATCCGCATATCCTTGAATAGCGGCAAGGGTGTTATTGAAATCATGGGCGATCCCACCGGCAAGTTGACCAAGGGCTTCAAGTTTTTGGGATTCGAAAAATTTCTGGGTTACGGATTCCAGTTTCTGGCGTTGTCGCCGCAGCAATTCGATCATGCCCAGAACGCACAAGAACATGACCAGTAAGGCGAGATACAATGCCTGACGGTTCTGGTTAATATTATAGGTATCGGTGACCGAGAAGTCATAGTTGAGCGCTCTTGATATCAGTCCGGAAAAAAGCCCCTCAAGGCGTTGAAAACGTTTGAATATAATATTTGTGTTATCTTGGTAAAGTTGAGGATCTTCAAGGAGCTCATAGATATGATTGGTTGTCAGCTTGATTTCTTGTGTATAGCTTTCCAGCAGCTCTTCCCGTATAAAGCGTGTATCGGTTGAAAGCTCAAGCAATACATCAATTTGCCGCCGATAATTTTGAAAGCTTTGTATAACCGTTTCATGGGGGTATACGGTTGGCTGGGTCAGGTGATCATAGAAAAGGATTGTCGATTGGTTCAGACGGCGTTCCGCTTCGACAAAGGACCAGAGCTGATTCCGGTATTTTTCAAGAATATTCTGGTGTTCGGTACTAATCCGCAAAATAAACAGGGAGGCGATTAATAGAGAAACCGTAATGATACCAATCAGGATATAGGCCTGATTTCTACGGATTATACCGAATTCATTTTTGATCATTGTGCTTACGCCCCTTTATCACCGGGATCCCCGGGAGGAAATGATCACGGTTTGACCAAATTATTCTCCCGCGCGAACAGAGCAGCCTGCGTTCTGTTCTTGGCCCCTAGTTTGCGGCAGATACTCCGAACATGCAATTTTATTGTTACAATTTGTAATGATAACGAATCAGCAATTTCCTGATTGGAAGCGCCTTTGATCAGATATTTCAGGACATCATTTTCCCGTTGGGTAAGTTGATAATGATGCTGAGGGCGATCGGATAACCCATATTGCGGATGTGTTCCAGGTGGTAAAGGATTATGCACCGGCGGGGCGATGTATTCTATAGGTACAAATTTTTCACCGGACATTACAAGCTCGATGGCATGAACCAGAGATTGCCCTGACATTGATTTTGGGAAGAAACCGGCAGCGCCATGTTCAATGCTCTGGTTGACTTCCCAAGCCTGCGCGACGCCAGATATAATGGCAACAGGGATTTCAGGCCAGCTTGCTTTAAACATTTTTAGCCCTTCAAACCCGTTCATGCCTGGCATACATAAATCCAGAATAACGAAATCGTAGCCTTGCCCGCTTGAGGCGGCCATCAAATCATAGGCATGGTTTAAATCATCGGCCAGTTCGACTATATATCCCTTGTTCATACGCTCTAAAAAAACAGTAAGCGTATCTCTGAACAGGGTATGGTCATCTGCAATTAATATTCTCATTTATCCTACCCCTCTTAAAAGGATTATACGCGAGAATAATTAAAGCGCTATTATCCTTAAGTATTTTTTTTCTTTTTAATTACAGGTATTAGAGAGAATTATAACATAAATAGTGTTAATCTAATGTTATCATTGGTCAGTAACTTCGTATCTTCTTGGTATTCATTATATGTTTACTTATCATTTTTCTGTTAACCGATTATCTGATAATGCTGCTTTAGATGGCGTATTTTAGGTGAAAAACGTAAGCGTACCCGTTTTTTCCTTTGGTCTTCTAAAGAATGAAGCCGTCCAGAGGCAGAAGTCCCAGGGCGTTTTTCAAAAATACAAAAGTGATTATAGCCGTCGTTGGTTTCGTTTTTTGTCAGGTAGAGGATGTTTTTATGCTGCTCGACCACTACGCCCAGCCCGCCTCCGGAGAGGGCAGAAAAATTGCTGGCCATAAGATGACGGGATTCTTCTGCTTTTTTTTGAAAATGCAGGAAAGGGCTGCTGTTATCACGCAGGCAAAAATAGATATATTCCTGATTTTTAGAAACTTTCAAATCAATAAAGCTGGCTTTTTTTACAGGGTGTTCAATCAGATTGGATATGATTTCAGTCAGGCTCAGGCATAGTTTCTTACGAATACGCGGACTGACATGGAATTTAGCGAGCGTTTCATTTAACCGATCACGAAGATAAGGAATTTGTACGAACCCAATAGGCTCGTTATAGGTTTTGGCCCAAATAAGCTCGGCGTTATCGTCCGTTTCAATGTTTTCACGTATTTTTACAAGTTCAGGTCGCATCGTTTTCGCCATAATATGATAACATCATGGCGGTATTAGCAACATACGTGCCAGTTTACAATCGATGATTGCTTTTAGCGAGTATGTCTTGATTTTCTCGTAAAAGCTCTGAATACACGCGTGTGGCTTCCATTACCCTTTGAATGTAATTTCTTGTTTCATATACCGGTAGCGTTTCAATCCAATCGAGAATATCAATATTCGGATCTCTGGGATCGCCAAGATCTTTGATCCAGCCGTTCACACGCCCTGGTCCGGCATTATAAGCGGCTGTGGCAAGGATGAGATTACCATCATAACGTTTAAGAAGTTGTTCGATATATGCCGTTCCCAATACTGTATTGTATTTCGGGTCTTCGGTCAGGGCAGATTCTTTGTAAGGCAGGCCAAGCTTACGGGCTGTTTCAGCCGCTGTGGGTGGCATCAATTGCATTAAGCCTTGGGCGCCGGCAAAGCTTCGCGCCTTGGCATTAAAAACGCTTTCCTGCCGGATCAGGCCAAAAAGATGACTTCGGTGCGCAAGTTCAGGGGTGATACCGGGTAAGGTCGGATAGCCGACTGTCAACATAACGCCGTGGTCCGAATATAATCCTTTTGCCGCGCGGATAGCCTGATCATAGCGGCCTACCGATTTTGAGAGCGCGGCGATATATTTATAATCCTCGGCTGATTTGACGTGATTAAAGAGTTTAGCAAAAAAAGCATCGCTATGAGGTGATAGATCCCAGTTGTTTAGAATGCGGATGGCGCCCGCCCATTGGTTGCGGATCAAATGTGACTGGGTATCTGTCACATGCGGGGTGAGAGCCCATTGTACAGGAAGTCTGTGTTGACCAAGCCTTGTATTGGCCAACTGACCATAAAAGAACAATGAATGTCCCGCAGCGCGTTTATACCATTTTTGCGCCTCTGCCATATTGCGTTGTGCTTCATAGGCGCGTCCGGCCCAATATGCTGCTCTGGAGACGCTGATAGGGCTGGAGACGCCTTCATACAATCGTATGAAATGACGGGCGGCGGCATCAGGTTGTTTTTCGTATTGAAGCGTTAACCAGCCAACCAGAAATTCTGCGGAAGCGAATGAAAAACCGCTTTTTTGGCGGTGTTTTTTTGCAATTTGCAATGCAGAATGAAAATCCTGACGTTCCATTGCGCGGCGGATCAGAATGTGACGTTCCCGCCACCATTTATCGCTATGACGGGACTGATCAACGGCAGAGATATTTAACAGTTGAAGTGCCCCATGATCATCATTGGCGCGGCGACGCCAACGGGCCCGTTCATAAATCAACCCCGGATCCATTTGGTCCTGGGCGGTCACCTTTTCTATGGCTGCATCAACCCCGTTTTCTTGTCCTGCCAGCAGAATGCGGGCTTCGTATAGGGCGCGCTGACGGGCAGGGACCAGGGGTAAAATCATGGCGGCTTCTGTAACACGGCCATTCCAGATCAGGTTATCGATCCTTTGAGCATGAAGATCCGGGGTCAGGTAGCGGCCATAGGTGCGGATGATTTTTGTAAAATCCTTGGCATCAATATCCCCTGCCAACCAATAAGATTTTAGAGCACGGGAAATCTGTGGTTCATAGCCCAGCTGTTGTATCGCTCTTAGATAACGTAGCAGCCCATCCGCCGTTTGCGGGGCGTAGCGGTCAAACCAGCTTTTAACCTCATAAGGACGAAGATTGGCCGGCAGTTTTTCTTCTGCCTTACGGGCAAGGGTGCTTTCATGCGGCCAGTCAGGATTGGCAACTATAAAATGACGAATTTGATTAAAGCTTGCCTGATCGGCATATTGGCTTAAATGCAACCAAATCAACATTTTTACTGATAGTGGATCATCAAAGTCAGTTTGCTTGCTCAGGCGTTTTATTTCTGCAGGGTCGCGAAGGGCCGAGATTAGGTTATCACCTCGAAATTCGGGCGCAACGGCTTGTGAGGGGCTTGTAAAATTGCACAAGAAATTTATAGTAAGAAAAGCAAAAAATACATAATAAAGGAAACGACCATGTTCTTTGGCTCTATAGTTGCCATGATTACCCCATTTGATACGGCTGGCGAAGTCGATACATCTGCTTTTGATCGTTTGATCGAATGGCATATTGAACAGGGTACGCATGGTCTTGTTCCTTGTGGGACAACGGGTGAAACACCCGTCTTAAGTGATGAAGAACATATGGAGCTAATCACCCGCTGTGTCAAGACCGTCGCGGGCCGGATTCCGGTGATTGCCGGAACCGGGTCAAACCGGACGGTGACTGCGGTGCGCTTTGCTCAACATGCACAAGAAGCAGGGGCTGACGCTATTCTAACGGTTGTTCCGTATTACAACAAGCCTTCACAGGAAGGGATTTACCAACATTTTAAGGCCATCCATGATGCAACGGATATCCCCATTATTATTTATAATGTACCGGGTCGTACGGTTGCCAATATTGAGGTCGATACCCTGTGTCGTCTTGCCGAATTGCCGCGGATCGTCGGCATTAAGGATGCATCGCCGGATTTGTACCGGCCTTTGGAAATGCGTGTCCGGTTGGGTGAGGAATTCTGTCTGTTATCCGGTGAGGATGGTACGATTGCGGCCTATCTGGCCCAAGGCGGAGAAGGGTGCATTTCTGTAACCGCCAATATTGCCCCCAAACTTTGTGCCGAGCTGCATAATGCCTGGCGGGATAGGGATTTTACGACATTTGAAGCACGTCGTAACCAGCTGATGAAAATGCATGAATTGCTTTTTGTTGAAACCAGTCCGGCGCCTGCGAAATATGCGGCGTTTAAAATGGGACAAGTTGAGAATGTCTTGCGTTTGCCCTTGCTTCCGGTCACTGATTCGTTAGCGCGCAAACTGGATGCAGAGCTGGAAAAGCTCGGGCTAATATAAGTATTATTTAAGAGGGTACCGATGGCAGCGGCAAAGAAAAACAGCACGCATGGGCGGCAGATCATTGCCAACAACAAAAAAGCGCGCTTTGATTATTTTATTGAAGATACGATAGAGGCCGGAATTGTCCTTGCGGGCACCGAGGTCAAATCGTTGCGCGCTGGCAGGGTCAGTATAGCGGAATGCTATGCCGGTGATCATCACGGTGAACTTTATCTGTATAATCTATATATTCCCGATTACGGTCATGCAGGTGCGCATTTACAGCATAATCACAAGCGACCGCGTAAATTACTGCTTCATAAACGTGAAATGTCGCGTTTACTGGGTGAAATTTCAAAGTCAGGGATAACGCTGGTTCCCTTGTCCTTGTATTTTACACCGCGTGGTATCGCCAAGTTAGAGCTGGGTCTTGCCAAGGGTAAGAAGCAACATGACAAGCGCGCAACCATCAAAGAACGCGACTGGAATCGTGATAAAGCCCGGATCATGCGTGAAAAAGGTTGATCAAACGAGAGTTTAAAGAAAAAGAGGGCAAAGGCCCTCTTTTTAATTCTAGCATTATGGGTGTTTGGGTGGCTGCTGTGGTTTGGGGTTCGTCACTGGCTTTGTTGCCGGTGCCGGGGTGCTTGATGACGGCCGTTTAAACCAATGGGAAATTCTGGCGCTCAGAGAATCCTTTTTTTGTGCTGGTTTATCAATATATTCCTGCAGCTTACGGATAATAGTTTTGTAAGAGGGGGCAATCTCTTGCTGTATCGCTTTTGCAGCACCTCTTAGGTCAAGAACCTGTTGGCTACTATTTTTAAATTCAGCCAGCTTTTTATTGTTTTCTGCCAATGTACCGGCCACCGTTATGGGGTTGCTCTTTTCTCCGGCAGAAAGAAGACTGAAAGGTGTTTCCGGCTCGCCATCGGCGCTTAATAAGTTTACTTCTAGCCTATGGGCAATATCGTCCAGATTTAGATGTTTTTCTTCTGCAATATATTCAACATATAGCCCGGCATCTTTACAGCCATCATCGCCTTTCTTTTCTAATCTCGCCATTTTAGCGTGAAGATCATAGGCACCCGTAGGGTTTTGCGCCGGGTCAAAGGATTTGATTTCGCCGTGTTCAACGTAAAGCATGGTTACTTTTCTAGTCAGGCTATCACCAAGGATGTGTTTGGTCGTATTATGGTCGGTCATACCGTAATCCTTTAAACTGTAATAAATATTTATATCTGCAAAAAAGCATATCATCGAATTTTGCGTTATGTCAAGACAATGCGGGCTGTTCGTACCTTAATCTATCATAAAAGAATACTTATAAAGAAGGCGGGCCAAAGCCCGCCTTCTTATTGTACTAGGGGAAGTGTAAAAGCGACCTTAGGACGCCGCCTTCTTTTTGGTTTCAGGATCGGTATCCTGATCGGCATTTTCGGCAGCGACTTCCTGTTTTTCTTCACTGCCCATCAGCATCGCGTTGGCGACCAGACCGGCATTTTCGCGGATCTGGTTTTCAATTTCGCTTGCCAATGCCGGGTTTTCAGCAAGGAAAACTTTGGAATTTTCACGGCCTTGACCGACTTTCTCGCCTTTGTAGGAGTACCAGGCACCGGCTTTTTCAACAATGCCGCCCTGGACACCCAGATCAAGGATCTCGCCCAATTTGGAAATACCTTCGCCATACATTATATCGAATTCAACAATACGGAAGGGCGGTGCCATCTTGTTTTTGACGACTTTGACACGGGTCTGGTTCCCGATCATGTTTTCCTTGTCCTTGATCGCGCCAATACGGCGGATATCAAGCCGGACAGAGGCATAGAATTTCAAGGCATTACCGCCGGTTGTCGTTTCAGGACTGCCGAACATAACGCCGATTTTCATGCGAATCTGGTTAATAAAGATAACAACGGTTTTTGATTTCGAAATCGAGGCTGTGATCTTACGCAAAGCCTGACTCATCAAGCGCGCTTGCAGACCCATATGGCTGTCACCCATATCGCCTTCAAGCTCGGCCTTTGGCACAAGTGCAGCCACAGAGTCGATAACCAACACATCAATAGCACCGGAACGAACGAGCGTATCGGCAATTTCAAGCGCCTGTTCACCAGCATCCGGCTGAGAGATCAGCAGATTGTCAATATCGCAGCCCAGTTTTTTGGCGTATCCCGGATCGAGAGCGTGTTCGGCATCAATGACAGCGCAAGTACCGCCGGATTTCTGTGCTTCGGCAATAACCTGAAGGGCGAGGGTCGTTTTACCAGAGCTTTCAGGGCCAAAGATTTCAACAACCCGGCCACGTGGAAGCCCGCCAATACCAAGCCCGATATCAAGGCCAAGAGAGCCGGTCGAGATCGAGGCGATATTAGCGTTCGGATTATCGCTGCCGAGCTTCATGATCGAACCTTTACCAAAGGCGCGTTCAATCTGGCCGAGGGCGGCATCGAGTGCTTTTTGTTTATCGGATGAGTTCATAGTGTCCTGCTTTCCCTTGAGGTCTGTAACTGTCATTTGAATGACTCCTTTCTCGCACAGGTGTTGAAAAAATGCAATTCCTAAGTCCCATTATTCACTGTTTGTTCTTGCTGTCAACAAAAAAGAACAAATAAAGAACGATGTTAAGGGGTGTTGTTCAGTCAGGTTGAAAAAGAAGCGCTATGTTAGTTAGGCGTCCAGAACGTCCTTAACTTTGGTGGCCAGCTGTTTTAGTGTAAAGGGTTTAGGCAGGAACCAGAAATCTTCACCGAACTGCTGTTTTAACCGGTCTTCGGTATAGCCGGACATGAAGATGATTTTGACATCTTTGTAGGTTTCGCGCAGTTCTTCGATCATCGTCGGGCCATCGACTTCGGGCATGACCACATCGGTGATAATCAGCTCTAGCGCTGGTTTGTCGCGGGCAATAATATCAAGCGCATCACGGCCATTTATAGCCTCGATCACGTCATAGCCTTTGTTGCCAAGCGCGCGGGCGCTAAAGCTGCGGACGGCATCCTCGTCCTCGACCAGGAGTATTTTGGCGGTGCCGGTAAGATCGGCCTCGCTCTCGGTTTCTTTTTCGGCATTCTTTTCCTGATCATCCGGATTACGTTCAAAGAACGGCAGATAGATAGAGAAAGTCGTACCGGTGTTAACTTCAGTATGGACGGATAAAAAGCCGCCAGTCTGGTGAATAATGCCATGCACGGTAGATAGCCCCAGACCAGTACCGGCGCCCAGTTCTTTGGTGGTGAAGAACGGTTCGAAAATACGGTCAAGAATTTCCTTCGGAATACCGGTGCCGGTGTCTTCGATATCTATGCGAACCCATTTACCGGGCGGCAATAGATCATTGGTATTCATCTGGACTTCTTCATCATTGGTAACAGCAGAGGTAAAGATATTCAGCGCGCCGCCTTCCGGCATTGCATCACGCGCATTAACAGCAAGGTTGATCAGCACTTGTTCCAACTGGCCTTGATCGACTTTGACCAGCCCCGGCTCCGCGCTTTTGTGTTCAATGCTAAGATCAATGCGGGCACCAATCAAACGGCGGATCAGGTGAGATAGCTCGCTTAACACTTCATTGATATCCATGACCTTGGGCTGCAGGGTCTGCTGACGGGAAAAGGCCAGCAATTGCCGGACCAGATTGGCGGCACGATTGGCATTCTGTTTGATCTGCATGATATCGGTAAAGGAAGGATCACCGGGTTTATGACGCAATAACAGAAGATCACAAAAGCCGATCATCGCAGTCAACAGGTTGTTGAAATCATGGGCCACACCGCCAGCCAATTGGCCTATAGCCTGCATTTTCTGTGACTGGGTGAATTGCTGCTCGAGCTTTTTTTGTTCGGTCAGGTCGATGAAGTGGAGGACCATGGAATCGCCGCCGCGGAATTTGCGGCCAAATACCTGCACAACTGTTTTGGCCTGCGTATTCAGATGGGCTTCAATCGTCGCGCTTTTTTGTTTACTGCGGAAGAGCTGTTCAATCCATTCGCTAACCATTTTACGATCTGAATCCAGAATATAATCGGTAAACAGCTTATGCTTGATATCCTGTGCTTTCAGGCCAAACATACCGCCAAGGCTGGCATTCGCGGCATCAATCGCCCCGTCACGGGCAAGCAGACAGATGCCGACGGGGGCTTCTTCAAACAGGCGCTCGAAACTGTCCTGTGTTTCGCGCAAGGCGGCTTCAATTTCCTGTTCGGCCGTTAAATCATAAATGACAGATCGGGTGCGGATTTTACCGGCTTTGGTGTCAGGAACAATCGAATGGGTGATGGCCGCCTTGAATATCCGCCCGTCTTTGGCAACCATGGACAGTTCGCCGGATTGGTGATGACTGTCGCTGTTTTCAAAAACTTCATAAGGCTTAATATCTTCGGGGATATCAAATAGATAATCGTGAAGTTTGCCCCGACCGATAATTTCTGTTTGATCAACCGACAGCCATTTGGCCAGCACGTTGTTGATAAAGGTGAAGACGCCATTTTCATCGACCGAGAAAAAGCCAACCGGCGCATTATCGGTAAAATCGGCAAGTTTTTCACGTTCTTCAATCAGGCGGTCTTCGGCGGCTTTTTGTTCGCTTAGATCGTCAATTCGCCAATGGACATAGTTTTTCCAGCCTTGAATGGGCTTTGCGGTGATTTGCAGGAAGGTTTCTTTATCGTCAATAATAGCTTCGGCTTCAAGCCGGGTGCTTTCACCGCTTAAAACTTTTTTCTTTAAGTTGTTGAGGGAAGAACGCATTTTCCGGCCACTGGTGAAAAGTTCGGAAAAATTATCCAGTGTCGGCGCGCTTGAAGACAGCATTTTTTCAAAACGGATATTGGAATAAACGGTTTCGTCATTATGATCGGTGATCAGACGTCCGGCCCGGCTGTGTTCGAGAACTTCGGACAGGATACGACGATTTTTTTCGGATTTCTGGAAGAGCATTTTGACAATCAGAAGAGCGCCACCGCCCATCAACCCATAGGCATAGACGCTCAGCAGCATAATGATGTCCTGGCCTCCGACATTCATCAGCATGGCAAAAAGCGCTGTTAACAGCGCATAAGCAATACCGATCAGTATAACAACCCATGTTTTGAGTTTTTTGGCCTGCGCACGACGTTTTTCAGGCGCTTGCACCTCATCTTGTAGAAAAAAGCTGTCGGTTCCGTTATCGGACACGTAAATTCCCCTTTTGATCCCAAGGAAGTATAAAAGGTTTGGCGCCGGAGGCAAAGCCATTTATGGCCGGAAGACGAATTTTACCGCCTATCAATTCATTTTCTTGCCTTTAAGCTTAAAGACATAAGATATAACTTCGGCCACGGCCTTAAAGAAGTCACCCGGGATAATTTCGTCAATCTCCATATTATCAAACAGGCCGCGGGCCAGAGGCGGGTTTTCGATAATAGTGATGCTGTTCTCTTTGGCAACTTCGCGGATGCGCTGGGCTGTTTCATCAATCCCTTTGGCAATCATAACCGGCGCATCCATCTGTTGAGGATCATACTTCAAAGCGACGGCGTAATGGGTCGGGTTGGTGATAACGACATCGGCCTCCGGTACTGATGCCATCATGCGTTGCTGGGCGCGTGTTTGACGCAGTTCGGAGAGTCTGGCCTTAACTTGCGGGTCCCCTTCGGTTTGTTTGAATTCGTCTTTAATTTCCTGCTTGCTCATACGAAGTTTTTTCATATGTTCCATACGCTGGTAAATCAGGTCTATGACGGCAATAACGGTCAGAATACTGATAATGCCGACCATCATGCGAAAAATCAGGCTATGCAGCTCGTTAAGCGCAAAGGCAATAGGCAGGCCGATAAAATGCTCAATCGTACCGTAAAAAGGCATCATCAAAATGACCGTGACAGTACCAATAATCGCCATTTTCATCAGGGTTTTCAGAAATTCAACGACCGAACGGAGAGAAAACAAACGCTTGGCACCTGCTATGGGGGATATTTTGGAAAGCTTGGGCTTGATTGTTTCAGCGCTGAACAGTGGCCCGATCTGAACCAGAGGAGCAACAATAGCGGCCACAACCATGACCACCATGGGCAGGAATAAAATTTCACCGGTTCTGATAAACAGGGATGCCAACACATAACCGATACCATTTTCATTTTGGGAGAGCATATGCGGCTGTTCGACAAAAGTACGGAAAAGTTCACCAAAAGATGACATGATCCCGGGTCCCATAACCAGCAGGACAAAGGCGGAGGCGATCAGCATTACCCAGTGATTGACTTCGCGGCTAAGCGGAACCTGACCTTGTTTTCGGGATTCTTCAAGACGTTTGGACGTGGGGTCCTCGGTCTTTTGTGAATCATCTGTTGTTTCGTCAGCCATAGATGGCGTCCTTCATTAAAATATAAGATAACGTGTGACCGTTTCCTCATATACGGTCATCCAGTACAGCAGCACTGTTGAAAAGGTCAGCATTAAGGTTATGATCGCTAATAAAATCTGAACCGGCAGCGCCAGAAAAAAGATCTGGATCTGGGGCATCAGCCGCCCCAAAAGACCAAATCCGGTATAGAGAACCAGAGTCACGATAATAAAGGGCATCGCCAGCTTGGCGCCGGTATTAAAGGCGGTGTTGACGACTTGGGCGACGACTTCGGCCATTTGCCCGGTCGAGCTTATATAGCCGTCAGCGGGAAACATCTGGTAGCTTTCGAAAATCGTCAGCAGCAGGAAATGATGCATGTTGCTGACCAGAATCATGGTCACCCCCAGAACCCCGAAAAAAGCACCGATAATAGAGCCCTGCCCACCGGAGGTCGGGTTAAAAACCTGCGCATTGGCAAGACCGGTATTCAGGGAGATAATCATCCCCGCCGTATCAAGCGCAGAGATCAGTAATCGCATTACCGTACCGATAAACAGACCGGTAATTGCCTCGGAGCCAATCAGCATAAATAGAAGGCCGGGCGAAGAGGGCAGAGCCGGCAGATGGCCTGACAAGGATGGCGTCATCACCAGACTAAGGCCAAGGGCAATCAACAGGCGGACATTGGTCGGGGTAAAGCTTTCCCCGATGCCTGGCATGACCATCATTGCAACACCGATCCTGGTAAAGATCAGTAGAAACGCAAAAAAGTGCAGTTCGATGAAGGTTTCCAGCATGTCTTATCCAAAAGCGACAATTCGGTCGGCTATCATCTGGGTGAAATCGCTCATCATCTGTGCAAAAACGGGAAAGAATAAAAAGATGCTAAAGAAAATGGCCATAATTTTAGGGACAAAGCTTAAGGTCATTTCCTGAATCTGGGTCAAAGCCTGTATCAGAGCGATGATAACACCGACGATAAGGCCGATAATCATTACCGGCGCACCGATTTGCAGCACCAGCATCAGGGCTTCGCGAGTGATATCTATGACTTCTTGATCTTCCATGGCAGCCAGTTTACCCGTATTTGGTAGAAAGCTTCAATATATTATTTAAAGCCGGACAAAAAACTTGCTTAGATAGAAATCAGATCGGGGTCCGCATGATCTCCTGATAGGATTGAACCAGACGGTCACGGATTGACAGAACGGTGTTCAGTGTTGTTTCTGCCTCGGTCACGGCCTGTAGAACATCAATCATATCGGCCTTGCCCTGAACGGCAGCGGCGCTCATTTGTTCGCTTTTGTGCTGGGTCTCAATGGCATCGCCAAGAGATTCTTTCAGCATGTCACCAAAAGAAGCACCGTCTGATTTTTTATCACTGTTTTCCGTTACCTGTTTTAAAGCGTTTTGATAGGCGCCGACTGCACCGTTAACTTCAACCATGGCTTATAAATCTCCTTATCTTTACGATCAGCTGCGAAGCAGATCAATTGTGCGCATGAGCATTGTACGGGACATATCAATAATACCAAGATTGGCTTCGTAAGAGCGCTGGGCCTCACGCATGTCCATCATTTCAACCAGTGAATTAACATTCGGCAGCTTTATGAAACCATCTTTATCTGCGGCCGGATGGGACGGATCGTGTTTCATACGGAAATCAGATTGATCGCCAATGATTTTGTCGATTTTGACTTCGTTCACATCTGTTCTGCGGTTCATAACATTCTTAAACGTTACCATCTGGCGACGGTAGGGATCTCCGCCGGCTTCGCGGGCGGTGGTTTCGGCATTCGCCATATTTTCGGAAATGACCCGCATCCGCGTCCCTTGGGCGCGCATCCCCATAGCGGCAAGATCCATGGCCTGTTTAATATCTGTTGTCATTTTTAAAGTCTCCTTTTATTAGCCGCGCCGGCCTTTACCGGTTATCTGTTACCAGTCGCAGCGCGCATCATTTTGACATATTTTTCATGCAAGTTGGCCATCATCCGGTGTTCGCCCAGGGTTTCACTGGCGCTGAGCATTTGCTCCTCCAGGATAACCGCGTTACCGGACGGTGATGTTTCATAGGTTTCTTTCTGGTCCCGGGCTTTAACACTATCGCTAGAGGCCAGGCTGCTCCGACCCAGTTCCATATGATTTGACTGCGTGGTTTTAACCGTGGCCGTGCCGCCATTTAAAGGCAGTCTGCTGGTGGTGTTACCAAGGACTTTGGCAAAGCTTGGTTCTTTGACATCTTGCGGCTTGTAGCCCGGTGTATCTGCGTTGGCAATGTTCTGGGCAATGACTTTCTGACGTTTTTCTAAAAAGCTCATTTTCGAGTAGATGCCATCAAACAGGCCTAGATTATCTGTGGTCATTGTGATCCCCTTCCATTGTCAGCTCGTCACGGGAAATGTGCGACCGTATTTCTCTATCATAACATACAGATAGATCTAAGTGTGACATTTTCTTGTTAAGATCATGTAAATTTTTGATCGTATTCATTATAAATCTCCCCTAATTTCTGTGTTATACTTCCCGTGCGGTCTCCCGAAACCGCTTCCTGCTGTCTTAACATGCAATAAGGGTGCCAGTTATGGTTGACATCTTTGACAATAATCGAAATCCCGAAGGACCGAATATAAAACCCGTCCGCCGATCCAGGGATGAGGTTGAGCGGGCTGTTGCTGTCGCGATCGAGAATTTTGCCAAGGATGGCAAGGATATTTCAAAAATTACTGCTTCTGGATATGGGCTGTTGGCAGAGCAGATATTGGCTCTGGCTTTTCAGAATGACGTAAAAGTCCGTGAAGACCGTGATCTGGCTCAAATGTTATCCGCTGTGGAGCTGGATAGTGAAATTCCGGCTGATGCACTGATTGCGGTCGCCGAAATTCTGGCGTATGTTTACAGAGTTAATGGAGAGTATAACCGAGCAAACGCAGTTGAAGAAAATGCCCGACACGACCCAAAATAACCCGGTTTTATTAGAAGATGTGCAAGGCCGCATTGATAATCTGCTCAATTATGCCCGCAGCTGCGAGCGCAGGTTTTACGGCGGCGAGACTGTAGATTTATCAGGTCTGGACCGCGAAACAGCTGTTTTGTGCGAGGATCTTTTGACCCTGTCACCTGAAGAGGGGCGGCAATGCGTCGATCAACTGCAAAAGCTGATCCGTAAGATCGATGATATTGGCCGCGCTGTTAGCGGCGAATAAACACTTGTCATTTTCTCATCCTTCCCATAGAAATAAAGCATGGACTCTATGCAGGTTTTAAAAGCCATAATGGCCTTTGTTCTGGTGCTGTCGCTTATGTGGCTGCTTTCCTTTCTGATCAAGCGATTTGGAGACAGCAAATTCATGGCCATCAACCGGGCAGACCGCCGTTTAAAGCTGGTCGAACATTTGCCGATAGACGCTAAAAACCGGTTGGTTCTGGTGCGCCGTGATGATAAAGAGCATTTACTGCTTGTCAGCCATGATCACGCGCTGGTGGTGGAGCAGGGAGTTAAGGCAAAAGCCGAGCCCAAGGAAAAGCAAAATGTCAAAAATTAGAATTATATCGCTGATTTTACTGTTTTTAGTGGCTTTTATTCCTGAGGCCTCTTGGGCACAAAGCTTGACGCTTGATCTTGGTGGCAGTGATGTAGAAGCCACCGGTGAATCGGTCGCTGGCCGTATTGTTCAGATCGTTGCCTTACTGACCGTTTTGACGTTGGCGCCATCGATTCTGATGATGATGACCTCCTTTACGCGGATCGTTGTTGTGCTGTCATTCCTGCGGACCGCTATGGGGACGCAGCAGACCCCGCCAAATACGGTTTTGGTCAGTCTTGCCTTATTCATGACCTTTTTTATTATGTCGCCGGTCTTCAGTCAGGCCTATGAGGAGGGGATCGCGCCGCTGGTCAATAATGAAATTACCGAGGTTCAGGCCTTTGAACGTACAGCCGGGCCGTTTAAAAGCTTTATGCTCAGTAATGTCCGTGAAAAAGATCTGGCGTTGTTCGTTCGTATTCATGATGACCCTGATCTTGAGAATGCCGAAGATGCGCCGATCCATGTTATTATTCCGGCCTTTATGATAACCGAACTACGCCGTGCCTTCGAGATCGGCTTTATGCTGTTTCTGCCGTTTCTGGTTATTGATCTTGTCACCGCTGCCATTCTGATGTCGATGGGTATGATGATGCTGCCGCCGGTGCTGATTGCCCTGCCGTTTAAAATCATCTTTTTTGTGTTGGTCGATGGCTGGTATATGGTTGTCGGTAGTCTCATGGAGAGCTTTGTCCGGTAGCCTTAAACGGCTGATTCTTCTAGTAAATCTATTCTTGCGGCGCCGTGTAATCTTCGCGCAGGACACGGGCAACCGTCAGGACTGTGATTTTGGCGGCGCCTGCATGTTTTAAAAGCTTGGCACATTCATTGACCGTCGCGCCGCTGGTCATGACATCATCAATCAGAATGAGATGCTTGCCTTTAATCCTCGCCTTTACCGAAGGGGTGACTGTAAAAGCCATGCGGACGTTTTTTTGTCTATTTCTGCGGTTCAGGCCTTTTTGCGGGCCGGTAAAGCGGCGGCGGGTCAGGGCATTGGCCAGATAGGGGATGTCCGATCTCAGAGCCAGTGCTTTTGCAAGTAAGGCAGATTGATTAAATCGCCGTTGCCATAACCGTCGCCAATGTAAAGGCACAGGTAAAATAAAATCGGCCGTTTTCAGGCTTTCCAGTCCAGACAGGTGTAGCCAGCGGGCAAAGGTCACCGCGGCATGCTGTTGATCACCGTATTTAAAACGCAGCAACAGACGGCGGCTGGCATCGTTATAGCGCAAGGCTGCCCGTGCTATATCAAAGCGCGGCGGTTCAGAAAGGCAATCACCACAGATCGTCGTGTCTTCGATACTATCTTCAAAATCAAAAGGCAGGCCGCATGTGGCGCAATAGGGCGGGGCAATAAAATCCAGTTCCTGCCAGAGGGTCGGGGCAATCATGCCCTGTTGATCAACGATTTCCCCCGTACCGATGCAGCGCGGCGGTAATATCGTATTCAGCGCATAGTCTAGCGGAATAAAAATCGATTTTATGAAGGCCTTTTTCCCACGCATGGTTTTCTACATTCCGGATAGCTGATCTGTTATATTTTTAAATACCATAAAATCGGGGTTGCGTATCGGCTTTTTCGTGCAATCTTATTATAATTGTTGTATAAAATGACGATAGCTTGGGCGCTTGAGGATAATGTGTCAGATAAAATAAAACAAAACGAAGTAGAAGCAGAAAAAGCACGCAAGATTAAGGATTTCATCAATCTGGCGCGCGGCGAACACAATGCCGTCGACGAGATTGAACAAATTCCTGATCATATTGTGCAAAAAGCCTCGTTGATCTCGGCGCATTTTCTGCTGCCGTCTGATGCACTGCTTGTTGATATGGGCTGCGGCAGCGGTAAAGTGACTTATGCCATGGCGCTGTTAAATCCGCTGCGTCGTTTTATTGGCATAGATAATAACCGCAGGCTGATTGAAAAAGCCCGGTCACGCTATAAGCTGCCTAACTTATCTTTTCGCTTTAGCGATGCCCGCATTCCTGATTTTGAAGATGAATCGGTCGACGGTATTATTAACTCCAATATTCTGCACGAAATATACTCGGCCCACAGTCGCGATCCAGACATTGTATCAGAGGTGCTATCAGCGCAGATCAAAAAGCTAAAGCCCGGCGGCAGCATGCTGATCCGCGATTATCTGATGCCGCCCCATGATGAATATGTGCTTTTGGAATTGCCGGATGTGCAAAGCATCGGCGATGAACCGGGGGAGCTGTCTTATGCTGATTTATTGATCCAGTATTCCCAGACGGCACGGCCTATGGAAGATGGTTATGAAGGCTTTTTTCTCGAAGAACTTGATCCGTCAATTTTAAAAAATCTTAATCCGTCACTTAAGAAAAAGAACGCTTACGAGATGACAGATAAGGATAAAGAACGTTTGGGTGAAACGTTCAGCTTTGATGAAGATAACAGCCGGGTTTTTCGTTTGCTGCACAAATGGGCGATTGAATTTATTCACCGCAAGGATGAGCGCGAAATCTGGCAAGAACAGCTTGACCGTGAATTGACCTTTTTTGAATATGGGGATTACCGGCGTGAGCTTGCCCGTTTTGATATGCGGCTGGTTTATACCGCGCCATACCGAAATCCTTGGGTGGTCGAGCATTTCTTTAAAGATCGTTTCTGCCTGTATACAGAAGATGCACGAATGCTGCCGCCACCTGCGACCAACTACTTTATTGTCGCCCAGAAAATGCCCGCTCATCAAAGCCTGATTCTGGAAGAACGCCGTCCATCACAGGCACCGCCGGAATATCTGGAAATTACAACGGTGCGTGATAATAAAACCGGCATGCTGCATGAAATCGCCCGCCGTCCCGGTGAATATTGCGATATTATTCCTTATCGTTTTACGTCAGATGGCCGGTTGTTGATTTATGTCCGTAGCGGTTATCCGCGGCCGATCATTAATGCGGTCATGCGCGGTAACGCCAATCTGGATGGTAAACACTGGTCCGGCCATTTGATTGAGCCGATCACCATGGATACGGTCGATATGACCGATGAAGTGGACGAAAACAAGAAGATGATTATCGGCTATCTTAAACGCCATGCCAAATTACAGGCGCGTAAAGGTGATAATCTGTATGTAGGTCTGACCTATTTTCCGGCGCCGGATCAAATTGATGAAGCCATCGAACCTGTCTTTGCCGAGGTAAACAAGCCCGGATCAACCAGTTGGCCGATTGGTGAGGATAAATACACCACCGGTTTTAAATTCGGCGGTACGATCATGGAGCTGGATGCCAATGATATCATCAGAGCAGCGCAGGTCGGCTTGCTCCCAGAACCGCGTCTGGAAATGCATGTTTTTGATTTGATGCTGCGTTACGGTATAGAGCCGCCGCCCTGGGTAACAGGGAAATTAACGGTTGATGCCTTTAGACGGTTTAACGAACATGATGAAGGCGAAGAGGGGGGGCAAAAGGATTTTGAGCCTGCTAATATCCTTGATATCGAACAGGTCCTTGATGAATGGGAAACCAGCGGCTTTTCTGAAGAAAGCAGCAGCGGCAAGCATTTAAAAGCCATGCGTTCGGTCTTTGTCGAGGAAGGCAAATTTGGCGGGGCTTTGCGTGGTATCGCTTCCAAGGATTATGAGTTTATTGTCTCGGAAGATGGTGTCGAGAATCTTGCCGTTGTTTATCCGTTGACCCGTGGGTGGGATGACAGCCTGATGATGGGGGTCGAGATAAAGAACCTGCCGGTACCGCAACGGTTGGGCGGTTCAGGGGCAACGATTACCGCCCCGAGCTTTGTTATGCCCCGCGATGTGCGGACCATTCAGGATGCTAAATCCTTTGTCGGTCAACAGTTCGGTGTTAGTCCCGATCGGGTCTGGCAGTTGGGCGATAGTTATTTTACCCATACAGGTATTACACCGCAGCGTGTTTATCCGTTTATTGTCGCGGCTGAAGGTAAGCCACCGGAAACCACCCAGTGGGAATATCATGCCATGAAACGGCTGTGGATTTTGCTGTATACATGGGAATGCTTTAGCGCCGATCTGGTCAAGGGGCTAGCACGGACACATATGTTATTGGGCGAAGAACACGGATTATCGCCAGAACGGGCACCGGTTAATTTGCGGCAAAAAAGATTTGAACTGAATAGCGATAAAACCCAGGTCGATATCAAAGGCCAGCCGCATGCACCGCTATCCCGCGTTATGGGCCAGCGCGGCAGTGTATCCGGCGGCGCAGGCGCAAATATACGCAAAAATCAGGAAGCTGACAGGCACATGACTGATAAGCCGGTTGAGAGCAATGATGCTGCGGATACGCCGGTCTCGCTTAAAAAGAAACCGACACAAAAACTAAGTCTGGATTTTAATTTTGATGAAGATGCCGAGGATAACCTGCCGGAAAAATCATTGAAAGACAGCTATGATAAGGCGCAAGCCTATCCACCTATAGATAAGTCAAATATGCAGATATCTGTTCAGAATAGCCCGGCTACGGAAGGTCTTGAAAATGCAACACGGCAGATTTCAGAGTCATCTAAACCGGAAGACTTGCAGGAGCCTGACGGTTTAAAGCCCCCTAAAAAACAAGCGGAAAAAGATGACCTGCCCGTTTTACGCGCGGTACGGCCTGAACGCCCTAAATAATTTTATACGCAAACGGGGGTATAGCCACCCACAGATCAGGATGTAATATGAACGCCATCCCCGGAATTTTTGATCGAAAACGGATCACCCAAAATCGTAACCGTGCATCAGAAGGCTTTGAAAATCATAGCTTTTTATATCGCGAGGTTGCAGAGCGCTTGCTTGACCGGTTGCTGGACATCAACCGCCGGTTCGAGCGGATACTGGTAATCGGGACGCAAGCAGGATTGATTACAGAGATACTGCGCAAAAATCCGTCTTATACAAAGGCTGATATTATCACGCTGGACCTTTCGGCAAAGATGGGTCCAGATGTTGTTGCGGATGAAGAGGCGCTGCCGCTGGGGCGTCACAGTGTTGATTGTGTGATCAGTAATCTTAACCTGCATTTTGTCAATGATTTTCCCGGTTGTCTTGCCCAGATCGGTTATGCCTTGAAACCGGATGGTATCTTTATGGCCTCGATCCTGGGGCCACAAAGCCTGTCGGAATTTCGCACCGCGCTGATGCAGGCCGAGCTGGAGCTTTACGAAGGGGCGGGTAACCGCGTAGCCCCCTTCATTGACATTGTAGATGCCACCGCGCTGATGCAACGCGCGCGGTTTGCTTTGCCTGTTGTTGATCAGGATAAAATTACCGTCAGTTATCCTGATGTGTTTAAGCTGATGCATGATCTGCGCGGCATGGGGGGTGCCAGCCCTTTGGTGGAACGATCACAGGCGCGGGTGTCACGGGGCTTGTTTGAGCGCACCGATGCCTTATATAAAGCCCGGCATCAGGAAGACGATGGCCGGATTCCGGTTGTTTTCGAAATTTTGTATCTGACGGGCTGGACCCCGCATGAAAGCCAGCAGCAACCGTTACGTCCCGGATCGGCGCAAACTCGTCTTGCCGATGTGCTGGAAGCCGAAGAAATGTCCGTCAATGATCCGGCCCGTCCCAAATAAAATCCGATTAAGTAGAAAGGGTGATGAGACATGTTGTCTATTAAACAAATTCCGATCCTGAATGATAACTATGTTTATATTTTGCGTGATGAAGATAGTGATACAGTGGCTGTTGTCGATCCGGGTGAGGCATCGCCGGTTATTGCATTTCTTGAGGAAAAGGGCTGGACGCCTTCGTTTATCCTTAATACTCATCACCATGCCGATCATATCGGTGGTAATCAGGCTATAAAACAGAAATATGGTTGTAAAATTATTGCCCCCAAAGGTGAAGCCAGAATTTCAGATGTAGATCAAAGGGTCCGGGAAGGGGATCAGATAAAGATCGGTAGCTCGATAGCACAGGTCATTGAAACCCCCGGGCATACAACACATCATATTGTTTATTGGTTTGAAGCCGAACAGGCTTTGTTTTCAGGGGATACATTGTTTTCTATTGGTTGTGGCCGTCTTTTTGAAGGCACGGCAGAGCAGATGTTTAACAGCCTGTCCAAAATAAAACCGTTACCGGATAATACGGCGGTATATTGCGCGCATGAATATACCAGTGCCAATATTGATTTTGCCGTAACGGTATTGCCGGATAATACGGCTTTGGCGGATTATAAAGAGAAAGTAAGGAAAATGCGGGCGGCGGGACAACCGACCATTCCAACGCAATTGGGGCTGGAAAAGCAGGCCAATCCGTTTTTGCTGGCTGAAACCGTGGCGGAATTTACTGCATATCGTCTGGGTAAGGACCAATTCTAATTGATTATGGTTTTGGTGGCGTTTTGGTCCGGCGAAATTTCATTTTGGGTTTGTTGGTGACTTTTAATCTATAATCCGTAATATCCGATTTATTGCTGTATAAATCGCCGTGGAATGAGCTTTTGGTTGCTTTGTCCAGAAGCGTGTCGATAAAGCCATCAAGATTATAGTCTTTGGCAAACTCTGAGAGTTCCTGACGCGCTGCTTTATGGGTCAGATCAGAGCATAAGCCAAGCAGAGACATCATTTCCAGATAGGCGCGGTTTTCCTGACGGATGGCGGTTTTCAGCATTTCATCCCGGGTTTCTTTTTCCGGTTGATGATCTTTACAGAAGGCTTTAAGGGCAATGCAATCATCCTGCTCTGCCGCATAAATATAGGCAGCACCGTCACTGGCGTTGGGGTTGGAATTAAAGAAAAGCAGGGTCTCTACGCAGTCCATATTACGGGCTTCCATAGCGCGAAGGATCGGGTTGAAGCCCAGTTTCTCAATGGCATTCAGATTGACATCGTCCTTGGCCATTTTAGCAATTTTATCGCAATCACATTTATCAATCGCCTGCTTCAAGACAGAGGAAGCTTTCTCGTAATCAATTGTAAAAATAGGATTGCCGCTATAGTCCTGTAGCGCAGACGGACGAAGATATTCGTTTTGTTGCCTCATGGGGCCCTCTTTTTACGGCGGAGCTGAACAGGAGATTTTGCAGCACTGCGGGAAAGCAGTCTTGCTGTTCGTTGTTCATCAGCCATAGCCTGTTGTTTATCTTTTTGTTTTTGTTGTCGTTGATTGATATCATCCAGCAGGGAAAAGGCAAATGCTTTAATTAACGGGGATTGTACAGGTATGGCCTGTTGACGAAGGTAGTGAACAGTTTCGTCATCGGTTAAAGCATCAAGCAGGCCGCGGTCTTTTAATCTTGTGATGGCCAGTTCGCTTTTAAGGCGCAGGCATTCAATAAACATTTCTTTTTGTGTGGCCAGCGTCGGTGGTTGATGTTGAAGTAGAAAATCAAGCGGCGCCGGATCGGTGGTCTCCATTAATAAGGTATACGCCCTGATTTGTGGATCGGCACCATTTTTTAAAAGCAGAGCAGACGCCTCCATTTTACCGGCGCACAGCGCCCGGGTCAGCGGGCAAAGTCCGGCTTGATTGGTATCGTTAAGATCAAGGTCGAGATCCATGATTTTGTGAAGTAGCGGGATATTGTCGTGATCTATAGCATCTTGAAGTGATTTGATGACAGCTTCACTATCTTGTCTGTTGCCAGATAAGCTGTTTTTGGCGACGGTATTAAAATCTAATGGCGCGCTCATGGTAACCTTGTTTTGATTTAGCGCTATAATACGAAAGCCCTGCCGTTATGTCAACGGTGAAGCGCCATAAAGTAGTTTACATCTATATCTGTATCGCTCAGTGAAAATTCGCGGCTTATCGGATTATAGACCAGTCCGGTAATATCGGCAGGCTTTAAACCAAGTGGCTCAAGCTGCGCTGCAATTTCAGAAGGTTTAAGAAATTTTTTCCAGTCATGCGTACCGCGCGGCACCCAACGAAGAAGATACTCCGCCGCAACGATCCCCAGCATAAAAGATTTAGGATTTCGGTTCAGCGTAGAGACAATTAAAAGCCCATGGGGTTTTAATAAGTGGGCACAGCTTTCCAGAAATAGGCCTGTATCTTCGACATGCTCAAGGATTTCCAGCGCCAGAACAACATCATATTTGGTCTTTCCCTTAACAAGGTTTTCAACAAGATCATTCTTATAATCTATTTCAAGATCGTTTTTAGTGGCATGAGCCTTGGCCGTTTCAATGTTTTTAGCACCGGCATCAACACCGGTTACGGTGGCGCCCAAGCGCGCCAGGGGCTCTGATACCAGCCCGCCGCCGCAGCCGATATCAAGAATCTTTAAATCTTTTAACGGTAAATCCGTATCGCCGTCACAGCCAGTATGCAGACAGATACGCTGTTTCAGGTATTTCATCCGTACAGAAGCGAGCCTGTGCAGGGGTTTCATCGGGCCATTTTCATCCCACCAGTCATCTGCCTGAGATTCGAAATTGTCAACTTCTGCCTGGTTAAATGTCGTTTTGGTCATGATTCGCCTGAATATATCGTTTTCCGGAAAAAATAAAATAGGCGGCTTTCCCGCATCTTACAAGGTCTGATTTCGAAAATATGACAATTTGTATTTGACTTAATTCTTTTTTCATATCTCGAGACTATTCTGTAAACAACGCTTCAGATAGAGGGGAATATCAAATGCGTAATACAGGGGATGATATACAACAAATTCAAATGGATACGATGAAGGATTTCGTTATCCAGCGTCTTCAGTTTCTGTCTCAGAAGATGACTGAAAACGGTTTGAACGTACCGTTCAATTTTGCAGCTGGCGGTGGGGCGCTGGGTGGTGATTTTGGAATGGTCGGTGGTTTCTTTGTTGATATGTATATCTGGGACAGTTTGATGAATGTGGCTGACCAGACCATGATGGATGAGGGTATGATTGATGAACCGGTTATCTCTACCAGCTTCAATCAGGCCGTTCTGGCCGTTGCCGAAGGATACTCTTTGTTGAATGATGATAGGATATATGCCTTCCGTTCACGGCGGGTGAATGATTATTATCCTGAAGGCCGCAAGCCAATGCAAAATCAGATTGATCCAAAAAAGAAAAAACAATTCAATCAGGTGGCTAACCAGAATTTTGCGCCAGCCCACGATCAAGAGGCCGAACTGATGGCTTTATACGATCTGCTGGCCAAACTGGAAGATCTGGATAAGGCACATATACGGACTATGACATTGGAAAAGGGCAAGAATGCCTATAAATCAATCACAAACCTGCACAAGCGTCTTATTAAAGATGGCGGTATCGATATGATGATGGGCGGATTAAGAGCTGCTATCTGATTATATTGCAACTTTTTGCCGGACATGGCATGCTGAAAATATGGGTTAACAAGCGGTCCGGTTATGAGCGAATTTCATACATCTCTGGTGCGAGAAAAAATTGTTTTTGATGACTTCGGGCAGGATGGAAATGCGCCGTTTGCAATTGAAAATGTTGTCCGCAGCAATCGTATGGTTCTTGACCTTGAACGGACGAATGAACGGGAAACCGTTGTGGTGCGGGCGCAAAACATGCATTCGACCCTTCGGATGGCAGCAAAAGTTGTCAATAACTTCTATAAAGGTGGCGGTAGTTTTCAAAAACGCGAGACCATGCCCAATTGGCAAAGGCTGTGGGAACAGACCCTATCAGCATATGAACAGGATTATAACAGAGATAACATATGGGGTGCTGTGTATATTGACGGCACGGCCGTCTTCCGGACCAAGCAGGCCCGTTTCATGGATATTATTGAACAATGTGCGCTAGTCACCCGCGATGAATACGACACGACAAAGGATGTTGCGGAATATGCTTTAAAACAGCTTGGTCGGGATATTAAAATCAGCCATCAAAGCAATATTGCGGCTTTGATTGATGATAAACCCGAAGCGCTGCGTTGTAGTGTTTCACACCGGTCTGACCACAAGGATACGGTGTTTAATTTTATAATGCAGAAAGGGGCGGCCCGAACGGACCGGATATATCATGCTTTCGTTATGGCGGCGTGCTTTCTGGAAGGGATTAATCTGGGCTATACCGTGCGGAAAATCAGGACAGACCTTACCGAGGGTAAAATCTCCAGAAATTCAAAGCCTGCAGAACAAATGTATGCTGCTCAAGAACGTCAATTGGTTCTTAGGCGGGAGATCATTGCTATTGAAGAATTGTATAAAATAAATTACCGTCCAGAGAAGCCGAACTTCCACATCGCTGGATAACGAAAGGACTTAATTATGGTTGATTACATGAATGATCCATTATCTGAATTGCTACGTGATGTCGCTGATGATGGCGTTGTCGATGCGCAGGAGTTGCAGGCGATCCAAAACCGTCTTCTTGAAGATGATGAAATCAGCCAGGATGAAGCCGAATTTTTATTCGCGATCAATGATTATGTCGGCGAGAATTCCGGTAATACGGCAGAATACAAAGAATTCTTTATCGAGGCTATTGTCTGTTTTGTCCTCAATGATCCCTTGTCACCTGGTGTGCTGGATGAGGATGAGTGGTTCTGGTTAAAGGCGATGGTCGCCGAAGATGGCGAGCTAGGGGAGCTTGAAAGCAAGCTTTTGGTTGAACTTGCCGACAGGGCAACATCGCTGCCGGCTGACTTTGAAAACTTTGCCAAAGAATTTGAAGAAGTCGAGTACGAAGATGAACTCGCGCAGAATACTTTTCTTTATGCACGGATTAAAGGTGCCATCAGCAATAAAATCCGTGATAAGGTTGAAAAGTAAGTTAGAGTATTTACATATTTTTTCTTGACATAATAACTGTTCAGGCTTATAAATCCTAAGATCATATAAGAATGGTTTTAGGATGCATTGATCATGTCACAACGTGAAGAATTTAAGAAAAACTTTCAAAAAGTTAATAAAAGCTATCATATCCCCGAAGGGCCTGTGGTGTCGTGGAACGATATTTCCTTATATTTTTGTGATTTGGTGGAGGGGACTAAGCACAAAACCGGGAATGATGGAGAGGCGAATCTTGAACGGTCGGACACGCTTAGTGTAATATTTTCCTCACATCAGACTCCAAAAACTGCACTCGGTAAGGTTTTTGATCAATTCAGCCTTTATTTAAGAAACGCTATTATTGATGGCCGTATGACGCTGCTTCAGCGCGGTGGCCCTGTTCCGGAGAAATTGTCTGATATTAATCTACCCCAAGATTTGCGTCATTTTTCCGAAGAAGGTTACTACCTTTCATCATTTGAGCTTAAACGTGTTTTGAATGAATATCATATCGAGTTTGTTTCTAAAAACGAAGACCGTCAATTGGGGTATGAACAATTCAGTACGGTACTGGATACCATTCTGGCGGAATGCACGGATTACAGTGCTACTGAATTGACGCCGGTAAACAGACCCGCTCCACAAGATAAACTGCAAAACACACCGGTACAAAGACATCGGGGTGACACTTTATCAAAACGTTTAAAAGGTGGTGGGATGCGGGAATGTATATAATTTGTACCAAAAATGATTTCAGGATGAATTGATCATGTCACACCGTGAAGAATTTAATCAGAAGCTCAAGGGCTTTAAGAAAATAGATAAAGGTTACAAACCTCCGGCGGGGCCTGTCGTCTCGTGGAACGATATTGCGTGGCATTTTAAGATGATGGTGAGCAATAACGACGCAAAGTCTGCAGGAGGTAAAAGAAAAAACCTTGAACGGACAGACACACTTGGTGTGCATCTTGCTAGTGCTTATAACGTATATGATACTGGTGGGGCATCTCTAACCAAACTGGGTCAGTTCTTTGAAACTTTTAGCCCTTACCTGAAGGATGCAATTCTCGATGGCCGTATGGCTTTGCTTCAGCGGGGTGATTTTATTCCAGAGAAGGTGTCAGATATAGACCTGCCGAAGGATTTGCGCACCTCATCCGCAGCAGGTTATTATCTTTCCTCGGCCGAGCTTAAGCGCGTTATAGAAGAGTGTAAGATTGATGGAGCCCCCCAGGACGAAGACTTTAACCAGGGATATGGACAATTTAATGAGGTCATGGATACAGTTTTGTCAAAGTGTACAGATTACAGCGCGGCACAATTGACGCCGGTAAACAGGCCGATTCCGCAAGAAAAATTACGAAACACCCCGGTACAAAGACATCGGGATGCCACCAGACCAAAATTCTTAAATGGTGGTGGGCGCAGAGAATGTATGTAATTTGTACCAAAAATGATTTCAGGATGCATTGATTATGTCACACCGTGAAGAATTTAATCAGAAGCTTAAGAAGCTTAAGAAAATCGATAAAGGGTATAAACCTCCGGCGGGCCCTGTCGTCTCATGGAACGATATTGCGCGCCATTTTTCATCTTTGGTGGTCGATACCGGCGCAAAGTCTGGAAGAGATAAAGAAAAAAATCTTAGGCGGACGGATGTGCTTTCTGTAGATTTTTCTAATATGTTTGACGTGTTTGGCAGGCTTTCTCTACCCACCAAACTCGGTCTGTTTTTTGAAGCCTTTAGCCCTTACCTGAAGAATGCAATTATCGATGGCCGTATAGCTCTGCTTCAGGAAGGTGGTTCAGTACCAGAGAAGATGTCAGATATTGATGTGCCGGAGAATTTGCGCACGCCCTCCAAAGAAGACTATTATCTTTCCTCGACCGAGCTTAAGCGTGTTTTAAAAGAGGCTGATATTGATTTGGTGACTATGGATAGTGATCTTGATCATGGGTATTTACAATTTAGCCAACTGATGGACTTGATTGTGGCAAAATCTACGGATTACAGGGCTTTGGAATTGATACCGGTAAACAGGCCTGTGCCGCAGGATAAGTTGCAAAACACACCGATACAAAGGCATCGGTCAACTCAGCCACGATCACCGGTAGTCTGAATTAAGCCGGATGATTAAAACGGCTTTTTCAGTAAAATAGTGTCATTACGTTCGGGGCTGGTTGAAATCGCAGCAATCGGACAACCGACCCTTTCAGATAAACGTTTCAGATAATGCTGCGCCAGCTCGGGCAGGTCATTCCAGTTATCGATGCCTTGTGTTTTGCTTTGCCAGCCTTCATAGGTTTCATAAATTGGGGTGGCCTTTGCCTGCAATTCAGGTAGAGCTGGCAGATATTCGTAATGCTTGCCGTCAATATCGTAGGCGGTGCAGATTTTAATTTCTTCAAAACTGTCCAATACGTCAAGTTTGGTGATGACAAGCTCGGTAATGCCGCCGGTTTTGACCGACTGACGGACCTGCACGGCATCAAACCAGCCGCAACGTCGTTTCCGGCCTGTTGTGGTGCCAAATTCATGGCCGCGTTCCCCCAATTTTATGCCATTCTCATCTTCAAGCTCGGTTGGAAAGGGGCCTTCGCCGACACGGGTGGTGTAGGCTTTGGTGATGCCAAGGGTTTTATTGATATGCTGGACACCAAGACCGGAGCCAGCGGCCGCCTGTCCGGCAACAATGTTAGAGGAGGTAACGAAAGGGAAGGTGCCGTGATCAATATCAAGCATGATCCCTTGCGCACCTTCAAACAGGACTTTCTTTTGATCGCGCAGTGCCTCGTACAGGACCTGCCAGCAGGATGTTATATAAGGGGTGATTTCCGGCGCAATAGCTGTGAGTTTATCAAGGATATCTTCAGGGCCGATTTCTTCAGCACCCAGCCCCCGCAGCAGGGCGTTATGATAGAAAAGCAGCTTTTCGATCTTACCGGGCAGTGTTTCAGGGCTAAGCAAATCGCAAACACGAAGCCCGCGTCTGCCGACTTTATCTTCATAAGCAGGGCCAATGCCGCGACCGGTCGTGCCGATTTTATCCTTGCCCTTGGCCAGTTCAAACGCTTTGTCGAGAGCCGGATGTACCGGCAAGATCAGGGTCGCATTTTCGGCAATCAAAAGATTATCAGGTGAAATTTTGACGCCCTGTGCGCTTAACCGCTTGATTTCCTCGACCAGGGCCCAGGGATCAACGACAACACCATTACCGATAATTGATAATTTGCCCGGTCTTACAATACCGGAGGGCAGGAGATGCAGTTTATAGGTCGTGTCACCGATAACCAATGTATGTCCGGCATTATGGCCACCTTGGAAACGGACAACGATATCGGCTTCATCGGAAAGCCAGTCAACGATCTTGCCTTTACCTTCATCGCCCCATTGGGATCCTACTACGGTGACTGTTGGCATGTTTACTCCTGCATACAAGGGTTAAAACTATTTTTAGCATGGTGGTGCGATTCTCCAAACTCAAAACTTCTCCTTGCTCTGATGTCCATAACGCGGTATCAAGGGGCTATTACAGTGAGACTAAGGAGATAACCATGTCTCTGATTGTTGCCAAATTTGGTGGCACTTCTGTTGCTGATATTCCCGCAATAGAAAATGCCGCAGATAAAATCGCCCGCGAGGCCGCTGCAGGACACGGTATTGCCGTTGTCGTATCGGCTATGGCCGGGGTCACCAACCAGCTTATTGAGTATTGCCAAGATGTTTCCAGCCTTTATGATGCGCGGGAATATGATGCTATTGTCTCTTCGGGTGAACAGGTGACCGCAGGATTGATGGCGATTGCCCTGCAAAAACGGGGCTTGGTGGCGCGATCATGGATGGGCTGGCAAATTCCGCTTTGTACCACAGATACACATGCCAAGGCCCGGATCGAACGTATTGATACGGATGAGCTTAAAAGCCGGATGTCCTGCGGAGAAATTGCCGTTGTTGCAGGATTTCAGGGGATTGCCACCGATAACCGGATTACAACGCTGGGCCGCGGCGGATCAGATACAACAGCAGTGGCGCTGGCAGCGGCACTGGGTGCCGAACGCTGCGATATTTATACAGATGTTGAGGGGGTCTATACAACCGATCCCCGTATTGCGCCAAAGGCCAGAATGCTGCCCAAAATATCCTATGAGGAAATGCTGGAAATGGCTTCGGTCGGTGCCAAAGTTTTGCAGACGCGTTCTGTCGAAATGGCGATGAAGGAACGGGTCGCTGTTCAGGTTTTATCCAGCTTTGGTAATGCAATCGGCAGCGAACTGCCCGGCACTTTATTGGTAGACGAGAGGGAAGTAATGGAAAAACATGTTGTAAACGGTATTACCTATAGCCGTGATGATGCCAAGGTAACGCTGCGTAAGCTGCCAGATATTCCGGGCATTGCCGCACGTATTTTCGGCCCGTTATCTGATGCCGGAATAAATGTTGATGTTATTGTCCAGAATATTTCGCCGGACAGTCATGTCACCGATATTACCTTTACCGTTCCCGAAGGTGACCTAACCAAGGCGCTGGACGTCTTGAATAAAACGGTGGCCGGTATAGATGATAAAATCGAGACTGTTTACAGTACTGATGTTGTTAAAATTTCCGTAATCGGGATCGGCATGCGTAGCCATACCGGTGTTGCACAGACAATGTTTCAAACCTTGTCTGAAAAAGGCATCAATATTCAGCTGATCTCAACCTCTGAAATCAAGATTAGTGTTCTGATTCATAAAGATTACCTTGAGCTAGCGGTCCGCTCATTGCATACTGCCTACGGATTAGATGAAGAAGTAGAAGGATAAGTTTTGGCGCAGTCCATTTCACATAGCCGCAAAATGGCAGCAGATGATCTAAATCTGAATCCTTTACCGGTGATGGCAGGCCTGCGTGAAATTATGGCTTCTAGCGGTCATGCAGAAGATAAATTGAATGGAATTGTACGCTTGATTGCCAGTCATATCGGCGTTGATGTTTGCTCTATTTATGTGATGCGGGCCGGCGAAGTGCTGGAGCTATTTGCGACGGTGGGCTTGAATCCGGAAGCAATCCATAAAACCCGCCTGAGTGTGGGAGAAGGGCTTATCGGCTATGTCGCAGAGCAAGCCTGCCCGGTCCGGTTAAAAGACGCATGGCAAAATCCGCATTTTGTTCATCGCCCTGAAACCAACGAAGAAGATTTCCAGTCTTTCTGTGCCATCCCCATTATGCGTGAACAACGGGTGCGGGGCGTGCTGGCCATTCAATCCCGTGAAAATACACCGTATTCTGAAGAGGTGGTAGAAATCTTGCAGAATATCGCAATGGTGCTGGCTGAATTTATCGCTTCTGGCGAGGTGATCAGCCGCAGCGAAATGGATATGACTTATAAACCGCTGCATAAACCAACACAGCTGAGCGGTGCGCCGTTTAGTCCGGGATTAATGATTGGCACAGCCGTCATCCATAATGCCCAGCCTACGGTTAAAAAAATCATTGCCGAGAATACGGATATTGAGAAAAAGCGCCTGCGTTCAGCTATTTCTAGCATGAACAAGGCGATTGAAACCATGCTGCGTCCGGCAGGGGTCAATGTTAATGAAGAAACCCGTGATATCCTCGAGAGCTATCAGATGTTTGCCAAGGATCAGGGGTGGTTGAAACGGATTGAATCGATGATTGATCAGGGGCTGACAGCAGATGCTGCCGTACAACGTGCCCAGATTGAAATCCGCAGCCGTTTGACCGGATTGAATGCGCCGGTTCTGCAGGAAAAAATTCATGATATTGATGATATAAGTGGCCGTCTTCTGACCGCCATGGATCCGGGTGACGAGAACACCCCGCAAAAGCCCGAGCGGCCTGATAAATTTATTTTGGTCGCCCAGTCTCTTAGCCCTGCGGCCTTGTTTGATTACGGTATTGAACATATCAGTGCCATTGTTTTGACGGGTGGCAGTCCATCAGGTCATATTTCCATTATTGCCAAAGCGTTGAATATTCCGGTCATGGGTCAGTGCCGCGATGCGTTGCAGTTTATTCGTGAAGGCGACAAGGTCATTGTCGATAGTGAAAATAACCTTGTCCATATTAACCCGTCCGATTATATCGAAGATCTGCATGTGGCGCGAATTGCCAGCCTTCAAAGTAAACAACAGTCTTACCGCAAAAGACGTGATGTGCCGGCTGTGACAAAAGACGGCATTGAAATCGAACTTTTAATGAATGCCGGTTTGCTGGCAGAAATACCTTTCTTGAAGGATAGCGGCGCGCAGGGGATCGGTCTGTACCGGACTGAAATTTCCTTTATGGGTCGCACACGTTACCCACTGGTCAGCGAGCAGGCTGAATTTTACGGTAAGATCATGGATCAGGCCGGTGATAAACCGGTGACATTCCGCACCCTCGATATTGGTGGTGATAAACCGTTACCCTATTTTACACCACCCGAAGAAGAAAATCCGGCAATGGGCTGGCGGGCGATGCGTATTATTGTTGATCGCCCTGCGGTACTCCGCACCCAGATCCGCGCTTTGATTATGGCGGCTAATGGTCGGCCTTTACGGGTGATGCTGCCTTTTGTTTCGGAAGTCTGGGAGGTCGATCAGGCACAAAAGCTGATTGATATGGAATTCCGCCGCGCATCTGAACGTGATATCCCCTTACCGGCACGGTTTGATCTTGGTGTCATGATTGAAGTGCCATCGTTACTCTGGCAGTTGGAAAGTCTGTTCCGGCGGGTCAGCTTTGTTGCAGTGGGAACCAATGATTTAATGCAGTATCTGTTTGCCTCTGACTCCCGTAGTGATATGGTACAGGATCGTTATGATCCACTGTCACCGCCGATGGTTCGGGCTTTGCGACATATTTCGGTAAAGGCAAGGGATGCCGGTGTAGACGTTTCTGTTTGCGGTGAAATGGCCAGCAAACCCTTGGAAGCAATGGTTCTGGTCGCGCTGGGCTATCGTTCTTTGTCGATGCCGGTGCATGCGATAGGCCGGATAAAGGATACGATAAACAGTATGAAAGCAGCGCAGCTGTCTTCTTATTTGAATTTACTGGCAGAAAGCGGATCACACAGTTTGCGTGAAAAGCTTGAAAATTATGCAAAAGATCATAAAATCAAGATTAAAGTATAAACACATTGAAGGGTATGGCTATTTATGTCTTCTGATTTGAAAATCGGCGAATATCTCCAGAAAATACGGGAAGAGCAAGGCTATACACTTCAGGATGTATCCTCGGCAATTAATGTTCGAAAAGGACAGTTGCGGGCTATTGAAGAAGGTCAGATCGATCTTTTGCCCGGTAAAATCTATGGTGTCGGTTTTGTCAAAAGCTATGCGGGTTTCCTTGATCTGGATGCCGAGGCGGCAGGCAATCAGTTCAAGCTTGAACATTATGCCCTGCCGCAGCCAAGCGAGGAAGAGGAAGCAGAAAAGAAAAGACAGGAAGAAAAACTGATGTCCGGTAACGGTGACCGTGATAATCGCCTGCCAAGCTGGTGGGTATTAATCGTCGCTGCACTTATTCTGGTGGCCAGTTTTATTGGCTGGACCTATTTCCAGCCCGAAGATGCCGCGCTGCAGAAAGTCTTAAATGATATTCCCGAAGCCCCGAAGGTAGAGGTTGCTTCGTCAGATATTGTTGTGCCGGTCACTCCCGATGTCGCGGATAAAAATACAAATGCTGAAAACACGGAAAAACAGCAGGAAAACACATCATCTGTAACGGTGCTAGCGCCCGAGGTGAGTGGTTCTTCTGAAAAGTCACAGTCGCAAAGCCAGACACAAACGCAAACACAGCCTTTGAAGTTAAATGAAACAAAGAAATTACAAAAGCGTGTCAGCACATCACGGGTGACGTTGCGGGCAAATGCTGATAGCTGGGTGAAGATTACCAATTCATCGGGGCGCTCTTTATTCCAGAAGGTGTTACGTCCGGGTGATGAGTTTATGGTCCCTAATAAAAAAGGGCTAGAGATGGCAACCGGTAATGCCGGCGGCCTTGATATCTATATTGATGGCAAAAAGATCGAGCCCATTGGCCGTTCCGGTGATATTATGCGCGGCGTATCCCTTGACCCGCAAGAATTATCAGCCCCGCGTTACGCACCTACGCGGCGTTAAGAATAAAAAGGTTAGAAAAATTGGTTCAGGATCATACTCAAGTTCGCCCGTGGAGGCAGATTAACCGTCGAAAATCCCGCAAGATTTATGTGGGAGATGTTGCTGTCGGCGGTGATGCGCCGATTACCGTTCAGTCGATGACAAATGCACCGACAACAGATGTCAAAGCAACGATTGCCCAGGTCCATGACCTGGAGGCGGCAGGCGCTGATATCGTGCGAATATCCTGCCCGGATGAAGCCTCCAGCGCGGCGCTGAAAGAAATCATTCCTGAAGTTTCCGTACCGATTGTTGCTGATATCCATTTTCATTATAAACGGGGCATTGAAGCTGCTGAAAACGGTGCTGCCTGTCTTCGTATTAATCCCGGTAATATTGGGTCAGATGCCCGCGTCCGTGAAGTTATTCAGGCGGCCAAGGATAATAATTGTTCGATGCGGATCGGTGTGAATGCCGGATCGCTGGAACGTGACCTGCTGGAAAAATATCGGGAGCCTTGTCCAGAGGCCATGGTTGAATCGGCCTTGCGCCACATCCGTATTCTGGAAGACAATGATTTCTTTAATTTCAAGATCAGCTGTAAAGCGTCTGATGTCTTTTTAGCCGTTGCCGCCTATATGCAATTGGCCGAAGTCTGCGATTACCCACTGCATGTAGGCATTACCGAAGCTGGTGGGCTTCGTAGTGGCACGATCAAATCATCGATTGGCATGGGCAACCTGCTATGGGCCGGTATCGGTGATACGATCCGCGTCTCCCTGTCGACTGATCCGGTTGAGGAAATCAAAGCCGGCTTTGATATTTTAAAATCGCTTGGCCTGCGCCATCGTGGGGTTAACATTATTTCCTGCCCGTCCTGCGCACGTCAGCAATTTGATGTAATCAAAACGGTTGAGGCGCTGGAAGACCGCCTGTCCCATATTTCAACGCCAATGACTTTGTCAGTGATCGGTTGTATTGTTAATGGTCCGGGCGAAGCCCTGATGACTGACCTTGGCTTTACCGGCGGCGGTCGGGGGACACATCAGGTCTATCGTGCAGGCGTTCCGGCCCATAGGCTCAAAGACCAGTCAGTTGTTGATCATCTGGTTGATCTGGTCGAACAAAAAGCAGCCGAGATTGAAGCTGACACAGCCGAAGATATTAAAATATCGGCGACGTCACAGGTATCATGATATCCGGTTAATATCCTATATTGTTTTCATAGCCGAATTCGGGCAAGATAGCCGCGATTTGACCATATTTAATGTCGCAGGAATGGAGTAACGCGCGTGTCTTTTGAACGTAAACTTGAACAGGTAACAGCCCGCCACCGTGAGCTTGCCGAGCTTATGGCGATGGGGAATCTTAGCGGTGAGGAATTCACCCGCCTGTCTAAGGAATATGCCGATCTTGATCCGGTTGTTGAGGCTATTAACGCCTTTAAAGCGGCGAAGGATGAAAAAGCCGAACTGGACGAACTACTCGCCGATAAAGACATTGATAAAGATATGCATGATATGGCCGAAGATGAA
>Ga0136604_1000016_pt1 | contig 97413 bp, 71 predicted proteins | sample AntRauFillE10628_FD_104928 | JGI IMG/M metagenome (GOLD analysis project Ga0136604, IMG submission 104928) | Saline lake microbial communities from Rauer Islands, Antarctica - Metagenome Filla E10 #628 | ecosystem: Environmental > Aquatic > Non-marine Saline and Alkaline > Saline | place...
ATGATGAGAGAGCCTAGCAAGAGCTAAGAGACCGAAGAATAACGATGCTTACGTACATATTTTACATTTAGACTATTTCATTAGAAATGGTTGTTCACGCAAAAGGATAGTTTTCGGAAGTACCCTTAAGAGATGTTGCAAAAAAAAAGCCTCTTGACCGAAGTCAAGAGGCAAATAAAAGTGGTACCTCCAGGAATCGAACCAGGGACACCAGGATTTTCAGTCCTGTGCTCTACCAACTGAGCTAAGGTACCTCTTGTTTTTTTGAGCGATGGCAAAGATATAAGATTCTTCTTAAGTTAAAAATATTTTCAGGCAAAAAGCAAAGGAGTATTTTTCTTTCTGAAATCTTGCTATCTTTAACTGTATCCAATTAGGAGTATTTGAGGACCAATATACTGGGCCAAATTTTTTCAATATGATATTATCCAGAGCGCTCTTATCTATATTGGCGCTATTCTTCGGTATCGTTCTCTATCTCGTATTTATGCGCGATCTCGATCAATGGAGGTGGGCTATATTACCCCTAATCGTGATTGCTATAGTGACCTATATATTTTCTTCAGAGTTAAATCACTGGTGGCTCAATCGCTATCCAACTGATGTAGATAAGAAAGAGCATCAGTTTCTGCTTCGTCATCACCCATATTATAAGGGCCTATCTCCGGGTCGACAAAAACAATATGGACGGGAATGCATTTCCTTCCATCGGAAAAGAGACTTTATTTTACAAGGCATTCCAAATTTTCCAGATGATGTAAAAGTTCTTTGGTCAGCTCAAGCCTTAGACTTGAAGTATTTATTAGACCTTCCGGACCCGGGACTCAATCATTACGAAACGGTAGTCGTTTATCCACACCCATTTATAACCCCAGAAATCGATCATGTTCACGCCAGTGAGACACATCACGAAGAAGGAGTATGGCTATTTTCTGTAGAGCAAGTTATTTTCGGGATGACACAATCTTCCCGTTTTTTTAACATAGTATTGTACGAGTTTATTCGTGCCGCCCGCCAACAGCATCCCGAATGGTTGAAAGAGATTGAAGAACAGGACATAGATGACCTTCGGCATGTGAGGTTAGAGTTGTCCAATATCTCTGATGAGCACATCAAAAGTTGGTTAAATGTTTCGGGGATTGATTGGCGATCCGCCTACTTAACCATTTTAGTTTCTCATTGGCCGTATTGGAGAGTGATGCACCCGCAAAGCATTGATCGCATACCTATAGCACGATATATTCAAGACGTATATCAGAGAATAGAGGTGCCAATCCCCGCTGATTTAGCGTGATAAGTAGAGTGATCGGTTTCTGAACAACTCTCTGAAATAAGGATCCGTTTGATCTTTCACAAAGTGGATGGCTTCACCGGTGGATTTCATTTCCGGGCCTAAGGCTTTATCTACATTAGGGAATTTATCAAAGGAAAATACCGGAACCTTTATTGCGAAGCCATCGAGTTGCTTCTTAATTTCAAAGTCCTTAATTTTTTTGTTGCTGATCATGACATGAGTGGCCACATTGAGGTAAGGAACGCCATAAGCTTTTGCGATAAATGGAGTTGTTCTGGACGCTCTGGGGTTAGCCTCAATGACATAAACATCGTCATCTTTAATTGCGAATTGGATGTTGATGAGCCCTTTCACATTCAGGGCTTTGGCGATTTTTTCTGTATAAGACCTCATGAGAGCCAGGCTCTCTTCAGAAATACTATAGGTAGGCAGCACGGCAGAACTATCACCAGAATGAATTCCAGCGGGCTCAATGTGCTCCATAATACCCATAATATGAACTTCATCGCCATCACAAATGGCATCTATCTCTGCTTCTTTGGCTCGATCGAGAAACTGATCGACTAAGACTCTATTGTCCGGCATATGCTTGAAAATACTCAAAACTTGCCGCTCCAGTTCATCGTCGTTGATAACGATCCGCATGCGCTGTCCACCTAATACATAGGACGGTCGCACAAGCACTGGGTAAGTGACCTTATTGGCAATTTTTAGCGCTTCGGCGGCATCTGCAGCTACACCATATTTGGGATAGGGAATCTCTAATTCTTTGAGTAAATCAGAAAACCGGCCGCGATCTTCCGCTAAGTCCATAGAGTCAAAAGAGGTTCCTAGAATCGGTACATTGTGCTCTTTAAATTTCTCAGCGAGTTTCAAGGCAGTTTGTCCACCGAGTTGTACAATAACTCCAATGGGTTGCTCCAGATGGATGATTTCCTCAATGTGCTCCCAAAATACGGGCTCAAAGTAAAGTTTATCGGCCACATCAAAATCTGTGGATACTGTTTCCGGGTTGCAATTAATCATAATGGATTCATAACCGGCTTCCTTGATGGCAAGCAGTCCATGAACACAACAATAATCAAATTCAATTCCCTGCCCAATCCTGTTGGGGCCTGAACCTAAAACGATAATTTTTTTCTTATCACTGGCTTTACTTTCATTCTCTTGTTCAAAAGTGGAATAAAAGTATGGGGTATGCGCTTCGAATTCTGCTGCGCAGGTGTCCACCATTTTATAGGTTCTTCTCATGTTGAGATTCATGCGTCTTTGGAAGACATCAGTTTCCCGCACTCGCATCAGCCAGGCAATTTGTGCATCGGAATAGCCAGCTTGCTTAAACCTGAGGAAAAAGGAGGCGGGAATATCTTCCGGTAAATTGTACCGCATTAGCTCCCTTTCCATGTCTACTAATTCCTTAATCTGTTCAATAAACCATGGGTCAATTCCCGTGAGCTTGCAGACACTTTTAACAGGAACACCCAGGCGTAAAGCATCTTTAATGCGATACACTCTATCGTCACTTGGAATTTTCAGTCGTTCTAATATATCAGCCGTCCGCAACCACTCTTTTTTATCTGCCCCCAGACCCATGCGATTATTTTCTTGTGACTGAGCCGCTTTCTGGAGCGCTTCATTGAATGATCGGCCGATCGCCATCACCTCTCCCACGGATTTCATTTGTAGGCCTAAGGTATGGTCTGCTCCGTGAAATTTAGAAAAATTCCACCGAGGCATTTTTACTATCACATAATCCAGCGTGGGTTCGAATAGCGCAGAAGTCGTCTGAGTTATTTGGTTATGGAGTTCATCTAATGAGTACCCAACGGCTAATTTAGCAGCAATTTTGGCAATAGGGTAGCCCGTGGCTTTACTTGCCAGGGCAGAAGATCGTGATACGCGGGGGTTGATTTCTACCGCGATGAGTTTTTCATTTTCAGCATTTAGTGCGAACTGGACATTGCATCCTCCACTAAAATTACCCATAGAGCGCATCATGAGTATTGCTGCATTTCTCATGTGCTGATATGCAGTATCTGATAGTGTCATTGCTGGAGCAACGGTAATACTGTCTCCAGTATGAACGCCCATGGGATCCATGTTTTCTACAGTACAAATAATGACAACATTGTCATTGCAATCCCTCAATAACTCCAATTCAAATTCTTTCCATCCTAACAAAGCCTTCTCAACAAGTACTTCATGAACCGGAGAGCGATCCAGGCCGCGTCGCAATGCCTCATCGAACTGATCTTCAGTAAACACGAAACTACCTCCACTACCTCCCAAAGTGTAGGAAGGGCGTATAACTAAGGGGAACCCCAATTTCTGGGCTGCTTCTTTGCCTTCCAGGAAGGAATTGGCAATATAAGACGGTGCCACATTTTGACCAATATCAATCATGTGCTTTCGAAAAGCTTCGCGGTTTTCAGCGAGTTCAATAGCGTCGATGTCAACGCCAATCATACGAACATTATACTTTTCCCAAAGGCCGATTTTGTCGGCATCTATGGCAAGATTTAGAGCAGTTTGGCCTCCCATGGTAGGTAAGACAGCATCTATTTGTCTCTCTTTAAGAATTTTCTCTAGACTATCAGTAGTCAGTGGGAGCAGATAAATATGATCTGCTGTCACCTCATCTGTCATTATAGTCGCCGGATTGGAATTAATTAAAGAAACTTCAATACCTTCTTCTCGCAATGAGCGAGAGGCTTGAGATCCTGAATAATCAAATTCGCAGGCTTGGCCAATGACAATGGGACCACTACCAATAATTAACACGGAACGGATGGAAGTATCTAACGGCATAGGATTTGGTTTTAGCCGCGATCAAAGGTATTAAAAATTGTGTAATTTCTAAGGATTCAAGGAAGAAAGTGAAACATAAAAAGAAGAGTGGCTTTTCTTTAGTCGAAATACTTCTCAATTATATACTAGGTTTTACTTCACAATGCTGATATCACCAGTCTCTTTTACGTTTTGTGGTGATTCGCAGATAAAATACTCCATGCGAATAACATAAGCGAAAACTGCTGGATTCATCGCTGGATTTTTAAAACGACCGTTCCAGCCAAATTCAAAGTCGGGAGATTCAAAGACCATATTTCCCCATCGGTCAAACACCTTCATATCGAAATCTCTGATTTCCATTTCTCGAGCTTTTTCTACTTTGAAAATATCATTAATTCCATCCCCATTCGGACTAAAGGCATTGGGTATGTGAAAAGGCCTGTCATCGGAATTGAAAGGTGAGAACTCTAGAGTAAAGGACTCATCGATAAAATCGCAATCAGTGGAGATTTGGACACTATACGTGCCTTCTTCAGAAAAACTTCTCTGAGGTTCTTGGGAACCATCATTCCAAATAATATCTGCCACTCCTTCATAGGCACTTAAATCAACATCATATTCACTATCTCGACATAACAAAGTGTCAGGAATAGATAAGTCGGGAATACTTGGAATAATAAAAACAAACTTCTCTGCTTCGGAGACACAACTACTATCTGAGACAACTTCGACGCGATAAGTCCCCGTTTCAGTTATTCCAATTGATTGAGAAGTTTCTCCAGTTGACCAATTGATCGTTTCAATATTTGCTTTACTATTGTTTTGAATATCTAATATCACCGTTTCCCCTTCACAAGCTGTATCGCGCCCGAGAATTTCAATCTCCGGAATTGATGCAAAACCAATGCCGGCGGAGTCGATGAAATCACATTCACCAATGGAGTATTCGGCGATGTACAGGTCATTTTCGGTGACAGTGATTTGTGTTGAGGTTTCATTGGTCGGAGTCCATTGTATGTTTTCAGCACGATCATCCAACTGTAATAGGTACTCGTCTTCTCCACATAGGATCCGATTTTCTGGGCGCACGCGGGGATTAATTAGGGTGAGATCAAAGGAATCAATAAACACACAATTACTTTCTGTAGCTGTCACACTGTAGATGCCGCTGGAAAATGCTCTCAGCGTTTTTGATTGTGATCCCACATTCCATCGGTACAATGGGTTTTCACCGTCACGAGAAGAAGTAAGATCAATAAAGGGTTCTCCACAAACCAATACAGTATCCTTATTGGGAGCTTCAGCCAAAATAGTTTCAATGGTGATTTCTAAAGTATCGGGGGCTAAGCAGCTGCTGTTGGACTTTGCAATAAAAAGAACGTCATAGGTGCCAATCGAATCGTAAGTGTTAGTTGGTGCAAAGGCTGTAGAAGTATCGCCATCACCAAAGTCCCAAAAATACTCGTCGGCGCCAATACTGTTGTTGATAAATTGCGCTTCGTATGGAGCGCAACCAAAAGTGTCCAGTTCAAGATCGACTACAGCTTCTAATCGAGATAACTGAAAGTCAAATTTTATTGCAGCTAAATTGCAGCGCGAACTCGTACCATTTCGCCTGGACCAGGCGCGAGGGGTTGTAGGGAAGTCATCAAACCCTCCGCATCCGGCGCAAACAGCTTGATAAATAATTCCTTTATCATCAAATCGGCTCGTTCCCCCATCCACGTGATCGTTTGTTTGTGAAATATTATCAATTCTACCGAAATAACTTCCGTAAATCAACTCCTCAAAGTCTCTTTCCAATACCATAAAATAAAAATCACTGCCATCGGTATTGCTTTGAAATGCATCAGATGTAATATCTAAACCATCGGTGGTGGAACTTGAGAGCTGACCTCCTAAATTGTTCGTTACTCCACCCCAGCCCGAATAGAAAATGCGCTCACAAGTATCAATCATAAAGGCTGTTGGAGAAAGATCGACATTCCCACTACCTGTACCAAATACAGTAGAAAGCTCTACCGAAGACAAATCCGAACTCATTCTTTGAATAAATTGCCCACTGTTGGGAGTGCCATAAGCGCCGGCGGAAATGGGGAAACTCCGATCACTTTGACCCGTAATATATAAATCATCATCGAAACTCAATGCAGAGAGATACACCTGATCATATCCCGGTGTACCAATGTAGGTAGAATTGAGTAGCGCACTAGCGTTATTATTAAAATGAGAGATAAATCCATCTGCAGATCCTCCCTGGAATGTACCGGTAGAAGCATTATTTGTGACTGGGTAGTCTGAGCTTGTGGTACCGCCGACTACATAGAGGCTTCCGTCACTTCTTCGTTTGAGCGAGTAGCCCGCCTCTGATCGACCTCCCCCAAAATAGGTGCTAAATCTCAGATCACTGCAGTCTCGGTTAAATGAGAATAGTACTCCATCTTGCCCCCCATTGTTATTTCTTTGATAGCCGGAGTTGGAAGTTGGAAAATCATTGGATAAGGTCATGGAGACAACGTAAATATTGTTGGCATTATCAACGATGACTTCGCCCCTGAGTTGATCTCCATAATTAACAGCTAACTCTTCAAAGACTCCGATGTTTACTCCATCATTCCCGGTTCCCCCCAACAGACTAGAACCAATAAGCGCGCTGCCATCGGCAGATAATACAGTGACGTAAATATCCGATCCTCGGGAATAGGGAATTCCGTTAACAGAGTTAATGCCTAATAGGGGCTGTCCTCCTTCATGCCTGTTTTGAAAAGCACTGGCTGATATCGGAAAATCAATTGAAGAGGTAGTCCCGAAGATGACCAATTCTCCATTGTTATTTTCAATAATACTATGGGGAACTTCAGACCCTCTTCCTCCCAGATATGTTGAGTAGAGGAGTTGAGTACCATCAGCGGAGAACTTAGTGATTGCCACATCCGTTTCCATTTCTTCATTGCCTGCTGAAAAAAATGTTTGATAGGCTCCCGTTGTTGTTGGGTATCCTTCATTAAAGACTATGCCCCCTGCATACATCTCTTCATTTTGCCCTGGAGAAGCAGTCATTCCCCAGTTGTCGGAAGTAGAACCGGAATAGGTCGAAAAAACAATTTCCGGATCAATGGTAATAGGGAAGTCTTTATTATAGTTTGTAAGGGCAAAAGTGACGGTGTTGCCCGTAACTTCAAAATCGCATTCCAAATAGGTTTTGTGCCCTCGAATTCTTTGGAAGGCTACGGGCCGTTCCTCCACTATTGTGTCGACAGAAGTACAAATAAACAATCGCCCTCCTTTTGTAAAGAGGGTATCAACATCGGTATACTGCATTTGAATACTCGCAGGAGACCTCCCAGCTTCTAAAAGAAAATCATATTTAAGATTTACGTCGTTTTGATAGATTTGATAGTGTATACCAGGATATACATTTTCCAACTTTACTTTTTGAAAATTTCTGACATGTGGTGCCCAGCCTTTAGAATCGCTTCCACGCAAGTAATTTTTGTAATAGCCGCTAGTATCTGTGCTGATGACTTGAGAGGGAACTTGCCCACCTAAAAAACGAATATGAAAGGCGTGCTGACGAAGAAAATGGTTCTCTTCTTCTTCTGTACTACAGGATCCGTGGGGCTTACATTTGTGATAGTTCTTTAAATCTTCCTCGTGTTGGAGATTCCAGGTAAGTCCCTGATTCTCTAAAAACAAGGTTTTTGATCCCATTTGAGCCCTGTGCAATATAAAATCTTCCCATTGACCTTTATTTTCCTCAAAAATAAAGCTGGTTTTAGGCCCATCTGGTCCTCCGTGCCCCCATAGTGAAAGTGGGGATACAGCAAAGCAGCAAAACAAAAGCAGCAGTGCAAGTAAATTATATAAGTTTAAATAATATTTGCTCATTGAATATATTCGTGTAATTATAGTTCAAAAGTACTACAAAGATCTATAGGTATAATACAATATTACCTGATTTAGTTGACAGTGTAACGGTGATTATATACTCATTCGTATTTCTATTATACAATTCTGATCGTTCGATAAAAGAATTATTGCGAAACTTTTCCTGTTTGCGTTTTTAGAAAAAATGTATAAGGAGTACAATATTTTTTGGTTTGTGGAACGCCAGCGTATCCTCTGTACACAAAGGAGTGTATGTTTTATTTTAATGAGTAGATTATGAAAGAGGATTTTTTACATTATTTGTGGCAGGTCGGGAAGTTTGATTTGGGGGATTTAAAGACAACCTTAGGAGCACCTATTCAAGTTACTAGAAGAGGGGTACACAATCAAAATGCAGGGCCTGATTTTTTAAATGCTAAAATAAAAATTGGGCATTTATCATGGGAGGGCAATGTTGAGATACATTTGCAGGCATCGGATTGGATAGCACACAGGCATCATGAAGATTCAGCGTATAATAATGTTATTCTCCATGTTGTATTAGAAGAAGATGAGGTAATTGCAATGAAGAATGGACAGCCTATTCCTACCTTGGAATTGAAAGATAGGATTCCCGCTGGAATTTTAGGGCGATACAAGCAGTTGGCTCATACGATTAGTGACATACCCTGTGAACACTTTTTACCACAATTAGATGACTTGAGAATTTCCCATTGGTTGGAGCGACTCTCCGTGCAGCGATTGGAGAGGAAATCTAAAGACATTCTTAACTTGTGGGAGCAGTTTGATCGCAATGGAGAACAAACGCTCTTTTATTTGTGGTGTAAATATATGGGTGGGAAAGTCAATGCAGAGGCATATGCTCAACTTGCTCGTCGGGTGGAAGTCAAGTTTTTGTGGAAGAAAAAACCATTTTTGCAACAGCTAGAGGCTTATTTGCTAGGTCTATCGGGGCTGCTACCCGAAAAGACCAGGGAGGTCTATCCCACACTATTGCACCGGGAATATAAATATCTGTCTCAAACCCACAACTTACGTGCGATGAATGGTGTAGAGTGGCGCTTTTTCCGCATGCGTCCTTCTAATTTCCCCACCGTGCGACTAGCTCAATTAGCAATGATTTATCACAAAATGGGACGTTGGCTTCCCTGGTTGCAGCAGGCACGGTTTTCAGAACTCAAAGAAGCTTTGTGCGTAAAGCCATCCGCATATTGGTCTTCGCATTATACCTTTGATAAGATAAGTGAAGATGCATTGACCCGGGTGGGGGAAGCGCAATTCAGAAAATTACTCATTAATGTCGTTGTTCCTTTTCGTTTGGCCTGGTCACAACTTCACCCCCAAAGCCATCCACAGGACGACCCATTAGAGTTGCTATCTCAATTACCTCCAGAGAATAATAAAATTGTCAGGATATGGAAAAGTAAGGGGATTGTGCCAAAGAATGCGCTGGAGTCTCAGGCTCTCATTGAGCTAAAAACAGAGGGCTGCGATCGCAGGCGATGCATGTCCTGTGCGTTTGGCAATTATTTTTTGAGCCAAAAAAAGCAAGCAGATATCGTGGAAGAGGCATTTGTGACTCTACAGCCAATTTGAGAGGACAGGCGGTAGTCAGAAGTGCATCCGATAAGTTTGGAAGAAGAGTCACATAAGAATCCTTTGATTTCCACTACATTTGGGGTATGGTTAGGAATGTATTAATTCGATTCTTGTTGCTCCCCTTTTCACTTTTGTATGGATTGGGCGTTACTATAAATAATCTTTTGTATCGATGGGAGGTGCTTAAGCCGTTTCGTTTTTCATTGCCCATTATTTCAGTCGGAAACTTAACGGTGGGGGGCTCAGGGAAAACTCCACATACAGAGTATCTCATTCGTTTATTGAGTCCTCATATTACCGTCGCGACGATGAGTCGAGGCTATGGTCGTAAGACCAAAGGTTTTTTATTAGCTCATGAAAATCACTCAGCTTATGAAATTGGTGATGAGCCGCTACAATATCTTCGAAAATTTGATAATATATTTGTTAGTGTAGCGGAGAATAGGGGAATGGGAGTACCAAAATTGATTTCTAAACATCCGGAGATCCAGACGATTTTGCTGGATGATGCTTTTCAACATCGTTCGATTGAACCTGGACTCAACTTATTGTTAACTGAATATTCCCGACCCTATTACAATGACTTTTTAATGCCCTCAGGTCGACTCAGAGAGTGGCCTTCGGGTGCTCGGAGGGCTGATGCCATTGTCGTCTCAAAATGTCCTGAAATGATCGATCGGGCAAGTATGGAAGAAATTGAAAAGAAGTTGAAACCTCAGCCTGAGCAGGAGGTGTTTTTTTCCTATTACAAGTACCTTGCCCCGTATAATGCTTTTAATCCCTCACAAAAGGTAAAATTAAGTGACTTCGATTCAATTTTTTTGGTTTCTGCTATTGCCAATACAGATTATTTGATTGAATATTTGGAACGACAAGACTGCGAAGTGTATGACTTGTCTTTTGAGGATCACCATAGCTTTACAAATTATGAGATATCTAATATGGTTAAGCGGTTTACTGAGCAACCGGGTCAAAAAAAGCTCATGCTCACCACTGAAAAAGACGCGATGAGACTTGAATTACACAAGGGCTACTTTTTAGAGAAGGATATCCAGGTTTTCGCACTACCGATCGAAGTTCAATTCCATGATTATAAAAGTATATTTGACGAGTATATTCAAAACTATTTACTGAATTTTAAAGTCTAGGAAATACCTTCTCACTCAGCCGAAAGTCATAGACGCCACAATGGGATCCGTTATTTTTTAAGTGTTGCTATCAGAAAAAAATTGCCATTTTCACTTGAACAACAGCATACGGGTAAGGTATTGGTTATGAGAAATACTATACACTGTAGAGGGAACATACTCCGATAAAATGACTACCCGTTCCCAACAGTACAAATAAGTGCCATATGGGATGGTGGAACTTCCATTTTGTATTCATATAGAAAAGTGTTCCTATAGTATAACTCACTCCCCCACCAATAAGGAAACTCAATGTGAAAATATCACTTACCTGGTACAGATTTTGAATATCAAACAGAATAATCCAACCCATAAATATGTAGAGCAGAAGGGAGATCCATGGGTAATTATCGTGAAAAAGTAATTTAAATATGGTTCCGATGATAGCAAGGCTCCATACTGAAGCAAGCATGACGTAACCCGAAAATCCGTCAAGCAGAATGAGTGTAAAAGGAGTATATGTACCTGCAATGAGAAAGTAAATAGCAATATGGTCAAACAGCTTTAGTCTTATAGAATCTTGATCAAACCGCAAATTGTGAGCGTGATAAAGAGTGGAGGCTATATATAAAATGAGCATGGTCAATATAAAAACAGATGCTGAAAGCACACCCCATGGCAAGGACTCTGTTAATGCTAAATTGAGAAGATAAACTCCTCCAACAATACTCATCACGACTCCCAGTCCGTGAGTGATTACATTCCACAATTCTTCTTGTTGGATTAGTTTTGGAGTCTTAGACATAGTTGTAAAACGCTATTATTGCTTCGGTTGTTGTATTTATGACTTGATTGAAGAGAGCCAATCAGTAGTTTTTGATTATTGATAAAAAGTTGTAATTTTACTGATAGACGTAAGTCGTTATTTTTTTACAGCAAAGCTATTTAGCTATGTGATTCATGCTCTTAATTAAATTGATATGAATTCCACTCCAGCTTCCAGTTCGGAAGGAAATAATCATAACCTTACATACTGGTTTCACGTATTGATCACCTTTTTGGCTTGGAGTGGGCCTTTTTTGTTTAGTTGGTACTTAATGGCGCTGGCTTATGGAATTGTTACCTTACAGTTTATTATATTCAAGCGCTGCCTTCTCAATGCCAAGCACAACTTAAATGATGAGAATGATGTCACATTTTACTCTTATTTGTTTGATCAGCTTGGAATTTCTTACAATCGAAAGCGACTCAAATTTTGGGTACGCAATCTAATTTATCCGATTCTCGGTGTCATCAGTTACTTATGGCAAGAGGTCTTAGGTATTGACCCACTTTTATTTTTTTAAAATTGCAGGGAGTTCCCATTATCTCTTAACCAGGTTTCCTTTTCTTTATAATTGGGGTCCACTTTTTTAACGAGCTTCCAAAAAGCAGGAGAGTGATTCATTTCTATAAGATGAGCTAATTCATGGATGATAATGTGGTCGAAAATATATTCTGGTGCCAAAAGTCCCCGGGTTGATAGTGAAATGTTTTTGCTTGAGCTACAAGATCCCCATCGAGTAGCTGCATTTCTCATACTGATTTTTCCCAGAGGTTGTTGAAAGTATTTCTCATTATAGGTTCGTACTTTTTTGGTGACTTCCGGCAAGTGGATTTTGCCCATAACTCTACTCATTAACTTTCCTATGGCCGGGTGGTCAGATGGAACTTCAGTGGGGAGTTCTAATAGAATATTCTGGTCTTTAGTCTTCGCCGAAAGTGTCTTGCGGTCGCTTCGGTTCAGGGAGATTTTATACTCACCCTTCCAACTTTGAATTCGGTATCCCTCCTTATAGTTTACAGTTTTAAAGCGTTCAAATGCTTCAGGTTGATTCTGGTATTTATGAATTAGGTATTTATGCGCCCAATCTAGTAGTTCTTTGTCTTTACTTACTGAAAAGGTTTGTGGCAGGCGAATGAGCACTTCGTTTTTGCCAAAAGCTACTCTGGCATTATTGCGGTATTCTCGAGTGACTTTGGCTGGGACCTTAAGGATGTCGACCTGAAACTCCAAATAGCTTATTTTTTTCATTCAAATTCGGATGTGAAGTGGAACTCTATTTCCGAGAACTGTTCTTGCGCCATTTGTAGCATCCAGGCGGACTCAGCGAGAAAAACCAGTTTGCCATCTTTATCTATAGCCATGTCCTTTTTGCGCCTGCGCCGAAATGCCTCCAACTTTTTTGGGTCTTCACAACTCACCCAGCAGGCTTTGTGTAAGCGAAGAGGCTCATAATCGCATATAGCCCCATATTCGTTTTCCAATCTGTACTTAATGACTTCAAATTGCAAAGCTCCTACCGTACCAATAATTTTTCTGTTGTTATCTTCCTTTATAAAGAGCTGTGCAACTCCTTCATCCATGAGTTGGACGAGACCTTTATCTAATTGCTTGTATTTCATGGGGTCTTTATTCACCACATAGCGGAATTGTTCGGGAGAAAAGGATGGAATTCCTTTAAAATTGAGTTCTTCTCCTTCGGTAAGGGTATCTCCAATTTTAAAATTACCGGAGTCGTAGAGTCCAATAATGTCACCGGGATAAGCAATATCCACAATATCCTTTTTTTCAGCCATGAATGCCGTCGGATTGGGGAATTTCATCTTTTTTTCCGCTCTTACGTGGAGGTAGTTGGTGTTTCGTTCGAAGTTGCCACTTACCACCCGACAAAAGGCAATGCGGTCCCGATGTCTAGGGTCCATGTTCGCATGAATTTTAAAAACAAAGCCAGTAAAATCAGGCTCCGTTGGCGCCACAGTGCGCTCTTCTGCTTCCCGGCCTTTTGGACCGGGAGCAATCTCTACGAAACAGTCCAATAGTTCTTTCACCCCAAAATTATTAATAGCACTTCCAAAAAACACTGGAGATAAGTCTCCAGATAAATACTTTTGTTGATTAAAGTCGGGATATACGGTCTCAATCATTTCAACTTCTTCGCGCAATTCCTTCGCGGCACTCTCTCCAATAAAATCTACAAGACTGGGGTCATTGATATTCTCAAATTCAAGTTTTTCCTCCTCATATTTTCCGCCATGGGGCTGAAATAAGCAGAGGTTTTTCTCGTACATATTGTAGACACCCTGAAAACGCTGTCCCATTCCTATTGGCCAACTCAAAGGGCATACATTGAGGTTGAGTTTCGCTTCGACTTCATCTAATAAATCCATGCCGTCTTTTCCCTCCCGGTCGAGCTTATTGATAAAAACGATCATTGGTGTTTGTCGCATGCGGCAAACCTCGACGAGTTTTTCCGTTTGTTGCTCGACTCCTTTGGCAACGTCGATGACGACAATAGCGCTATCCACTGCAGTAAGTGTTCGGTAAGTATCTTCAGAAAAGTCCTGGTGACCGGGTGTATCCAGTATATTTACCCTCATTTTCCGATAGGGAAAGGCCATTACAGAAGTGGCTACGGATATCCCTCTCTGCTTCTCTATCTCCATAAAGTCAGAGGTCGCATGCTTCTTGATTTTATTGGATTTTACAGCCCCAGCAACCTGAATGGCTCCTCCAAAAAGGAGTAGTTTTTCTGTGAGAGTTGTCTTTCCCGCATCGGGGTGGCTGACAATGGCGAAAGTTCGCCGGGGTTCTTTGGGTGCTTTATATGACATAGGTCCGCCTCTAAAATTTCGGACAAAGGTAATAAGATGTTAAAGGCTGAGGTAATTTTACTGATCTAATTGAGAGGCCCTATTATGAAGGACTGATGCAAAGGTGATAAAATGGAAAATTGAATTAGATATTTCAGATATAAAACCCGATGTAATGGAATTGAAAAAGGAGTTTTATATAAAATTATTCGCTACGCTTGTTTTTATCTGAGCCGTATTTTTTTTTCATGTCCTGGCCAAACTTTTTTACATGGTTACTCAGGTCGCTGATGTCTTCTTCGATATTGTGTGCTATACTGTCTACATTGATGGGGTCTCCATGCATGGACAATCGATCCGAAGCCGACTTGGCCTTCGGAACGATGATCCACATGATAATATATGCCAGAAGCCCAACTCCTGTAGTGAAAAACAGTAAGACGAATACGATTCTCAGCCATACGGGGTCATCAATTCCAAAGTAGGCGGAGAGACCCGATGCAACGCCACCAATTACCTTATCAGAAGGATCTCTGAACAATCGCTTTTTTCCAGTTTTTTGGTATTTCTTTTGATGACCTTGTTTTCCTTTACTTTCTTTAGGTATTTCTTCGGCCTCTTCATACTCACTTTGTGGTTCTTCACCTCCAAAATGCTCGGGGACGCCCATGATTTCAATTACTTTCTGTACTTCTTTGGAACTGACGATTTTCTTCCCTTTGAGTTCTTGCTGAAAGAGCTCAGCAATACGGGTTTCAATGTCTGTTACAATCTCTTCGCGTCCCTCTGAATTTGAAAAGTAATCTCCAATGCGAGACAAGTAGGTCTCGAGTTGTTGAAAGGCATCTTCATCGATGATGATGGGATGACCTCCCAAGTTGATGTTAATCGTTTTTTTCATAATTTGGTATTGATTGTTCTACTGAATGTTTTAGATCTTCCCAGGCCGATGTTAATTGTTGCACAAAAGTCTCACCATCTGATGTGAGCTGATAATATTTCCTGGGCGGGCCGGACTGTGACTCTTGCCATTGATAACTCAAAAGGCCTGCATTCTTCAATCGGGTAAGAAGGGGGTACAAAGTCCCTTCTACGACGATGAGTTGTGCTTCCTTGAGTTCTTCCAAAATATCGGAGGGGTAAGCCTCTTTTTGAGATATAATGGACATGACACAGAGCTCGAGGAGCCCCTTTCTCATTTGTGCTTTGGTGTTTTCCAATTTCATAATGTAAAGATAGTACAAAAACAAGTACTATGCAATACAAAGTACAATAATAATGCAAGGTACTATATAAAAGACGAACAATCTTCGATGAACAGGTTCTTTTATCAGATAAAAGGTAGAGGTAATTCCAATAGTGATAGCGCTGCGCAGCCGGCTCTCCGACAATAGGCGGAGAGAGACCGCAGCGAAGCAAGGGCCGAGCGAATAGCGAGCGGCAAAGCATAGCGCCTCCGGCGGTAGCCGGAGGATCACCCTAAAAAAAAGTGGATTAAGATGAACTGGCGCGCCATTCCATATCTATATGAGGAATGCCATCCCACGGATATGGTTCTGAAATGCTGTGAAAGTTAAGTGTTTCGTACCAAGGCTTAAGGTGTTCTTGAGCCTGAACCCGAATCTTGGGAGTTGCTGCGTGTTCTTGCGTCCACTTTAGGGCGGCTTTTATAAGTTCGGTTCCCAGTCCTTTTTTTCGCAAATCAGGACCGACGACAACGCGGCCAATGTGATAAGTTTCTGAGTCTACCGGGGGGAAAACTATGCGCAAATAAGCGTTAAATTGTCCGGCGAAATAGCCGAGAATGTGAAGTGATTTGGGATCCTGACCATCTACTTCGAGATATGGGCAATCTTGTTCAACGACGAATATGCGGGTGCGGAGTTGAAGGATATCATGGAGTTCTTTGGTAGTGAGATCTTCAAAGGAAAGGTATCTGAGTGCGAGTTGTTTCATGGCAATAGTTTTATCTAACGAGATATATGGTTCCCTGCCAGCTTTCGGTTTCGCCTAGATCATTAAAGGCGGAAATTTGGAGCAAGTAAAAGCCTTCAGGTGCGATCAGCCCGCTGTCAAGACTGCCATCCCAAAGTAATTGTGCATTTTGACTGAGTCCAAAATTATTGTAGGGCTGTCTGACTAATCGGCCATCCGGAGTGTACACATTAAGGTGAATGCGCGGAGGCAATTCAGTCGTTTCGGGTTTTTGATATTGGATAACGGCAACATCTTCTGTACCGTCACTATTAGGTGAAAAGCTTGGAGATAGCAGCTTAAAGCCTGAAATTTCGGGGTCAAGGTTAGTGATTTGTTGCGAATTGGGGCCCGTGGGCGTGCCGTAGTTTTCACTTTCAGCGGCACTCTGCCAGTTTTCCTCCTCACAGGAGGGGAAATCAAAGCGCAGTCGTTCAAGAGAAACGCCACGGGTTGACCTTAGAAAGCCAGATTGCCAGGCGTCCGAGTAACAGCTACTATCCAGCGCCGTAGCTTGAGCGCCGAAAATATGCCAAATTTGTATGGCGCCAATGTCCCGGTCAAGAGAGGGAAGGTTGACTTCGAGTGTTTGCAAAGGATTTGGCGCTTGAAAGACCTCATTGACTTGATTGCGGTTCGAGGTAAATACGAAGTACTGCCCTGGGAGAATTTGATTGGGAAGATTGAGCGTGATTCGATCTTGTCCTGAGCTCTTGTAAAAATCGAGTACGATGTACGTGAAATCCAGGACTTTGTTTGATGCATTGTAAATCTCAACCCATTGATCCTCTCCCACGGCGGGGTTAAAAACAACTTCGCTTACGAGTAAATCACCGGCTTCGGGTTCCGCGGGTATGCCGAGGCTGACCATTGGTGTATCTAGGATATCTTGAAGAAGACAAGTGGGGAAGTTGTCCTTAAGCTTGATGGTGTATAAGCTCCCTTCTTCGAGAGCTTGATCTAGTTGTGCTGTGAGCGTATTCGGCCGTTCTGGCTCTATAAATAAATTGGAAAGTGGCCCGGGAGAGGGGGTAATGCTAATCATATCGGGCGCTATGGCATCCTCCGGGAGCCACTGATTGAAACGAAGAGAGATTTCATTTTCTGCGGGAACGGAGGCAAACACTGGCAATAAGGGATCTCTAAAGCCAGTAGTATCCAAACTATTAGCGCGTCCAGGGGAGCCACCCAGAGGGTCAACAGATGCAGCAAAGGCGGGTTCTCCGCTGCAGGCATATCTGGGAGCAAGAAGTTCCAGACTCCAGCCTCTATCTTTATTGGAGTCTTTATACCAATTGTCTGTGTAGTCGACGCCATGGATGAACCGGTTGTTTTCGTCCAGTAAGCGAATGAAATCATTGCTATTTCTCAAGGTGGGAAGATCATCTACTTCCAGTACCTCCCCATAGGACTCAAATAAATTGGCATCACCGGTATTACAAAGTATTAGGTACTCGCCAGGTTCAATAATGTAAGAGGGTAAGGGTGCGCTTCTTGTATCATCTGTAAGAAAAAGGTTGCCGAGTTGGATGAAGTTTTCCGATCGATTATGCAATTCGTAATATTCTTCACTAGGCAAGGGCGTATTATCGCTGGGGGCGATCATCAATTCATTGAGAATCACATCAAAGGGCTCAGCGGGTACAGCATCGATAAAAAACAGAGGAATCTCCGTCTCTTCGGATACATTTCCGGCTAAATCACTGAGGAGTTGAATAGTCATTGTGTACTGCTCCAGTGCTTCCAGATCGGGGCTGACTGAAAAGCGGAGGCGGGCAGGAGAGAGCAAGCTTGGAATGAGAGAAAAGCTGCCGGGCGTTATACTAGCTTCCAGATTTGATATATCGATCCGTTCATTATAAGTCAGGTCAATTTGACTTGCACTGACCGCTACGTCCAGAAGCTCAGGAGGGCTGACGTCTGGTTGCGTCCTATCCAAAACGTAATCGTCAAAAAAAAATAGATCCGACCGTGTGGAAGTATAATTGCAGATTAGTCCAGTTACGAGGCTTGCTCCTTCTCTGTATTTGTCATCGCTGACAATTAATGTGTCAGTAAAACTACCACTGCCGTCGTAGGCAGCCAAAACGGTAAACAGTTCGCCAGAGCGAAGAACTCGAAGCCGGACTTGTACTGGATCTGAAGCGACAGCGCCGTTTTGCATTCGTCCCAGAACTGTTGCGTTTCCATTATCATAGCGAACAAACTCCACTGCATCTTCATCGCCGCTTTCTCCGAAACTCAGGCCATAGCCTCGCAAATTACTGATCTCAGCCGATTCGGATTGGAGGATCCATTCCAGTGCATTGGAATTCGAAGGGCTAAAATCTAGCCGGGCACTCACTTCCCAAACAGCACTTTCGGGCACTTGTGCGTTAACATAAATGAAGGCGGGACTTGAGGATTGGGCATTGAGTTGTAATTCTTCCTGCGCATTTATGATGAATTCAGCGACATCACCAGACCACTGGTTGAGGGAACCACTTGAGAAGTCGTCATTGAATTGTCCAAAGGCAGAAATCCAATTGATGAACAAAAGAGAAGAAAAGAGGATCCAACGCATGAGTAAAATTATTAGGTAAGAACAATAATAGGGAATAAATCTTATTTGTGATAAGAAGAAAGGAGCTTTTCGTGCAAACAACAATCACTCATTTGACTTTAATGCATCGGAATTGAAAGGATGGCATTATTGATTGTCGAAGGAAGCGCTTATCTTTGGTTTCACATCTTGATTTATAGTTTGAATGAATATAAATTTAGATACAGGCAGAAGCTATTTGAAGAATACCTTAGCCTTTAGCTATTGTTAGAATTAGAAAATTGAACTCAGATGAAACGAAGATTAGTATTATGGGGAGAGAATGCAGAAGAAAAGAAGCATTTATACGCCATCGATTTACAAGAAGACAAAAGCAAAGTTGAAATTTACGCCTTCCCACTAGAACAAGTAACGGAGGAATTTTCTCAGGAGATGATGGGGCGCTGGCGCAAGGGTGAAGAGCTTACCTTTCCAGAGAAGCATGAAACGTATGAACGCCCTTTAAATCTGTCCGAATCCTTGTTGCCAGAGGACGTAAAAGTTCAGCGAACAGACTTGGTAAGTAGAGCACAAACTGAGTGGAATTTTGTGGTGATGTCGAGAAAACTTCAACAATCTTATCATTCTGAGTTGGAAGATATAAAAATGAGAATTGATCGGCTCGACACCTTCGACAAAGGAATTTGGGAGGAGCTCAAAACCTTTTGGGGGAAAGTACAAGGGCAGATTCGAGATAAAAACCTCTTCGGCGATCAGGCTACAGAAATTCGGAAAGCCACCGATGACGCCTTTGATGCGATGAAGGAGTTACGTCAAAAGATGAATGAAGCTTTTAGTGGAGAGTCCGAGGAGCGAAAAGAGAAATTTATGGCTCAGCTGGCTGATATAGAGGCAAAGGTGGAAAAGGGACTGGGTCTCAAGCCATTGTTTGAAGAGTTAAAATCCATTCAGCGGGATTTTAATAAAACGAAGTTTATTCAAAAGCATCGGCAATCCGTATGGAACAAATTGGATGGGTTGTTTAAGGTTATTAAAGAGAAGCGCTTTGGCGATAAGGCGACATCAGATAGCAGTCCCAAGGGGCGCTTGGAGCGTCGTTACGAAGGTTTGCAACGGGCTATCCAAAAGATGAAAAGCTCGATTGGGCGCGACGAAGCTGATCTCAAATTTGAGAAAAAGCGCATTGAGACAACCGATGGGCAACTGGAACTGCAGATGCGTCAGGCCAAACTCAAAATGATTGAAGAGCGCTTAAAGTCCAAACAACTAAAGTTGGATGATATGCTCAAGACGCAAAAAGAGCTGGAGGATAAAATCGAGCGCGAAATTGAGAAGGAACGACAAGCTGAAATTGCTCTCGAAAAGAAGAAAGCCCAGGAGGAGGCAAAACAAAAGATTCAGGCCCAAATAGATTCACAAAAACAGGAACGGTCGGCAGAGGAGGATAAAATTCAGGCGGCCGCGGAGAAAATTCAGAAGGGATCTGCAAAGAAAACAAAATCCAAACCATCGCAGGAAAAACCATCTGAAGAGGCCTCAGCGGCGCCTTCGAAGTCTTCTCCTGCTGATGATGAGGAAATAGTCGAAAAGAAGCAAGAGGAAAAGCCTCCTAAGGAAAAGCCTCCCAAGGAAAAGCCTCCCAAGGAAAAGGATCAAGGAACTAATACTGATGCTGACGATACCATAGAGGCAGCTGCCACCGTGGCGGCCATTTTGGAGGAAGAATAGCGATAAGCCAGGCCATTGGAGACATTCATTTACTCATTAGACATTGCAGGGACATTTGTCTTTGCCATTAGTGGTGTACTCGTAGCACGAAACCACAACATTGACGTTTTTGGGGCTGCCATTCTGGGGTTTGTGACAGCCATCGGCGGAGGCACTTTACGCGATATTATGATCGGGAGTACGCCGGTAGGTTGGATGCTCAATTTAGATTACTTATTCGCTATTTTAATAGGTATTGTAGCTGCTGTTTTTTTTAAACAATACATCGCTCGCTTGACAAAAACAATGTTTTTGTTTGATGCCATTGGGATTGGGTTATTTACCATTCTCGGCTTGGAAAAAACCCTTGGAGTAGGCTTATCCCCAATTATTGCTGTCATGATGGGAACGGTGAGCGCAGTTTTTGGCGGCGTGTTGCGGGATGTTTTAGTGGGGCGGATTCCCTTGATTTTTCGTTCTGAAATTTATGCTACGGCCTGCTTATTTGGTGCCATATTGTATATTACTCTGGGGTATTACGGTCTGCCTCCCTTTATTGTTATTCCTACCTGTATTGTATTCATTATTTTGATTCGCATTCTAGCAGTGAAATACAATTGGGTGTTACCTGTATTGTATAATGATTAGAAAGCTTCTCTCACTGATTCGGATGGCTTCAAAGGGGGAATCATGCAAAGGCGAAATCACCTGAAAGTGGTTTTAATCGGGTAGAGATCAGAGAAAACCAAACAGGAAAAATCTATTATTTAAGGTGAAATATTCCTTCAATAAGGCCAAAAGCAATATCTCGACCGGACAAGCCCGATTTTGAATCGATATTTTTGGCAACTCAGCTGGAAAGGGTGGGTTCAATTCTTAGACCCGGCCAATCATCCATTGGTATCCATTCCTATCCAATTTGCAATTGAGTTAGTTTTTGAGTTACCCATTGAGCCTGAGAAAGAGAGATTGGATTGATATGAAAGAAGTTAGTTGGAGTTTACGATATAAGATATGTTGCGGATAAATTAATGAATCCGTTGGGTTGTAGCTCCTTTGATTAAGAGCGAAATGTTTTAGATAAAGCTATTTAACAAGGTGTTTGTGCGCATTCAAAGGGTATAAAGATGATGGTGCAAGCGACTAAAAATTTAATCCTGAGGTGAGGAAATAAAAAAGCCGCAGGGGTTTCCTGCGGCTTTTTTATAGTAAAAATGCAATAAGGTCACTATTGAATCACGACCTTGCTTTGATACATTTTTTCTCCTTGCATGATTTGTAAGATATACAATCCGCCTTGTAGAGAAGTGGTTTGGACTCGTTCTACGATTTGTCCGGCCGCAGAGCGTCCTTCTAGAACGGCGCGTCCATGCATGTCGTAAATAATGTACTCTGAAGACAATTCCCGATGAGGCAATTTGATATTGATTTGCTCCTTCGCAGGATTAGGGAATATCGCCAATTCCTTCGGACTTTCAGGATTTTCGGTATTTACAATGATGTTGGGTTCTACAATTGTCCCCATACCCGAAGGTCGAGCTGATTTTGTCAATCCACCATTATAGGTCACTGTTGCTTCTGTATCATAAGTCAAAGCGTCAAAAATGTGAAGATCGTCAATGGTCCAGCCTTCGGCCGCACTACCTACCTGTGTTCCAAATCTAAATCGGATGAAGACGCCTTGCTCATTGGCGTAAGGACTCAAGTCTACATAAGTAGTAAAGAATCCTTCGCTGTCACCCCAAAATGCGCGCTGATTGACCTTGGCAAAGGTGGAATAGTCTAGTTTTCCACGATAAGGTCCTCGGAACATCAAGGGCTCTATATCATTAAAGGTGTTTCCGCCATCAGTACTAATCTCAATTATACCTCCGTCAGTGCCGGGGTTTGTAAGATATTTGTGAGTGAATCTCAAGACGGGGAATTCTCCTGTCAAGTCATGACCGGTAAATTTGAATAGGAATTGATCGTTTTCGGCACCAGTATTTGGAACAAACCAAGCTTGTGAGGTGTCGGGACCAATATCTTCCAATAATCTAAAGGGATCATCTCCAGCAAAATCCGAGGCGATCCATTCGGCAACAACCTCACTGGTTTCGTTGAAATCATTTTCCTCCATCCAGCGGGAAGCTTTGTCTTGTGCAGATTGTAATTCATAGCTGATTGAGAGATTGCCATCTACTCCTAAGCTATCAATTTCAAATGTGATCACCTGATTGTCGATACTGCTTGGGTCAATATTCGCAGAACCCATAACGTAAGTACAATCATCAGGAATGATATCTGTAATTACGATATTTTCTTGGCTTTCATCCGTAAAGTTGGCTACATTGACATTGACTTCAAAAGTCTCCCCAAACTCGATATTTGGCGTAGAACTCTTTTCGATAAATATGTCATTAACACATGAAATCGGACTGTCAAAATTTTCCTTTGCGTCTCTTCGAGTGGAAGTTAACCCTTGATCTGCGTCCACACCTAAACCTCTTCGAGCAAAAACATCCCATATTAAACACTGGTTCGCACCATCGTAGAGTAATTCGTCGGCAGCTAAAATTGCATTACGGCCATCAACAAATCCGGGGCTGCAGGCCTGCAAGGCCAAACCTTCCATCACCAATTGAATACAGATGTTATTTCCTCCGGTTCCATTTTTCATGTCAGGATCAAAACCGTACTCACCTACTAATGCCCAATGAAGATCCCACAACATGACATTCCATATTTCGCCAAGGGGATGTGGGGCGGTTCCTGACAATATTACATCTTCATAGGTTTGTGGATTAACGTCCATATCTGTTGAATAAGGATAGTTTCTAATTCCACGACCATCTATGTCATCTCGGGTGACATAAGCGCCTATCCCTCTAGACATACTGGGGTCATCGTCCTCATCGACCGTTAGTACCACGGTGAAAAAGTCACTCCAGCCTTCTCCCATTTGTTCGTCATTACCCAAGCATCCTGAAGCACTTGCACCACCTGTGAGTCGATTGGAGATACCGTGACCGTATTCGTGAGCAATGATTCCATTATCCAGGGACCCGTCATAGCGATCAGGACCCGTTGCATCATCTGGCTCCTTCAACTGAATGACGAGATCACTACCTGCAGCTACGCGGAATTCGTTGCAATCAGCTCTAGCCATAAATACGCTCGGGATGGTTACCAGCTCGGCATCTTCCGCACCAGCCATATTTATGATTCCGTTACCTTGATTATTGCAGATAATGACTGCAATTGCACCTTGCTGCTGCGCATTAAAAGCTTTGACGCTGAATGAGCATTCTCCGCGATCAATCAGGGCAATTTTGCCATTGACCTCATCGCCATTTTGAATCTCTTCACAGCCATCTGAGCCTACCTGAAAACCGTCATTTACGATAACGACTTCTCCAACGATGGAGTCAGGGCCAAGCTGCTGACCAAATTCTGCAGTTCCAGCAGCGTATTTACCGGCAAATGCCTGAGGCTCTAATACCGTGACAAATTCTTGATTTGCCGATTCATTATTCCACTCAAACATTCTCATTACTCCATTTCCTCCGTCGGAGGGGGTAGAGAAAGTAGCATTATTGATGCTTCCCCCGGAATTTCCGTCAAATTGTGCCGCTCCTAAAACGTGATCATTAGCAACACCCTCTCCGGTATAATTAGTCGTTTGGAAGTTGCCGGCAGCTTCGTCTAAGCCGTAATGATAAGCGATATCGTGCATCATATTGATGACATAAAACAAATTTGCTGTCGCTGCCTCTGTATAGTCCTGAGGCTCAAGGGAACTTTCAAAAGGGAAATCAAAGCTTAAATCCTGGCCTCCATCAACATCGAAGTCAGGACTGAGGTTCCCCTGACGAGCAGGGAAAGCATGAGTGTTATTTCCCTGAGTCGTAGTAAACTCCGGTCCCTCAACACCATCTATATCGTGCCAGCCCAAAGGAGAAGCTTCTTCATCTGCAGGGTTGACAACGGTTTGTCGTGGACCATAGAGTGGATTTTCATAAGGAAATGGAAATATGCGATAACTGGCGCTATCACTCTGGGCCATTTCAGCAAAATCTTCTGCGTGAAAATCCGTAGAAGTCATACAATTCTTGCCGTGGGGATGCCCCTCACCAAAACTGCACTTCACCGTCCAATTGACATCGTCAAGCAGTGTTCCATTGATTGCGTCAATACGCATACTCATCCAGTCAACGCCTTTTTGCAACTCTATGGAAAGGTCCCAAGCCAGTCGAAGACTTCCATCAGGCGCTAATTGATACACTTTGCGCACGGGAATAGGTCTTTTGGAAATATTTCCGGGAGCATAGGTTAAAACATCTTCATCGACATCATTGCTCAAAGAAGCCATAAGTGCAGTGGAAGGCGATGAAATGCCGAGATAGCCTGCCGCTAATTCTACAGCACTCTGGGCACTTATCGCAGGTTCAAAATCTTTAATCTTTTCTTGTAATTTTCCGTGTACTCTTGGAGCAGCGAATTTGACTTCACCATCCTTTACATGGATACCGGTAACGGCATTGTAGATGTCGGTGCCGTTCCACTGTTGGGTGTAATACATATGATACACGCCGGATTTTGAGCCGCGATAAGCATCGACTAGTTTCATCTCGCGAACATCAATGGCTTCTACTTGCCAATCTTCAGCGTGAGCCTGAATGTATTCTAAAGCCTGCTCTTCAATCGTGGCAGGAGACTGCGCCTTTAAACTTACAAAGGCGAAACAAATGAAGGCGAAGAGGGTAAAATTTCTCATATTTGAATAATATTTAGGTGTTGCATTATTACAAAAGTAACAAAACTTTATTTTTATTTTAATCAAAACGTAATTTGGAAGCCAAAAAACTGTCGGTTTGCCGACCAAAAAGTAAATAATATGATTAAATCAGCAAAAGATAGAGCATTAGCCATTGTAGGTCGTAAAGCAGTTGTAGATGCCATAGAATCAGGCAAAACACTACAGAAGGTGATGCTTCAAAAAGGAATTACCGGTGAAATGGAAATCCAAATACGAAACTTGTGTAAAAATTTCGAAGTTCCTTTTCAAGTGGTGCCTCGCCAGGTACTTAGTAAGTGGTCAGATGCCTATCATCAGGGAGTGATTGCACTTAGTTCACCCGTGCGCTTTCTCGAAGCCGCCGATGTAATTGATCAAGCATATCACCAAGGTCAGGCGCCCCTCCTTGTTGCCCTCGATGGTATTGAAGATGTTCGCAATCTCGGTGGCATTGCCCGATCTTGCGAAGCATTGGGCGCACACGGATTATTGTTCCCCTCTAAAGGAACCGCTATGATTAACGATTTTGCTATAAAAAGCTCTGCCGGGGCAATTCTCAACTTGCCCCTTATTCGCGTCACCTCTTTGGAGAACAGCCTGAAAGAGATTCAAGCCATGGGCCTTCGCCTTAGAGGGGCAGAAGGAAGTGCAACAACTACTTTGCATCAGATTGATTTCAATCAACCTTCTGTGATCATTATGGGCGGGGAAGGGGAAGGCCTGCGCCCACATATTCGACGATTACTCGATGAGAGTTTTTCTATTGAACAATCTGGACAGGTGGAGTCTTTAAATGTAAGTGTTGCTACGGGCATCATTTTATACGAGTCATTCGTTCAAAGAAAAAACAAAAAATAATATCATGATCTATCGATGGATATCCACATTTTCAGTGTTTTGGCTCTCGCTTCTTTACCTGCAGGCTACTCCGGAAGCACCATCTACTTCCACCTTGCCTGCAGACACGCTGGAACATGCACTTCTCTGGAAAATAGAACATCCCAATATAGATGGCGAAAGCTACCTCTTCGGAACCATCCATATGATTGCAGCCAAGGATTATTTTCTTCCCCAAGGGCTACTTACCGCTATTGATCAAACTGATGAAATTGTGTTTGAAATAGATATGAATGCAATGTCTGACATGTCCCAAATGATGGGAATGATGTCAAAGCTCACTATGGAAGGGGATACGACCTTAAAAATGCTGCTCTCTACGGAAGATTATGCCTACGTTACGAGCTATTTTCGCGAGAAGGGCCTGCCTATTTTCTTTCTCGAGAAAATTAAACCGATGTTTCTCTCTGCTATCGCCAGTATGGAGGGTGAAGTGCCCTCCGGAGCCAATGGGATGCCTGATTTAAGTGCCGCTTTGGGGGCGGATATGAAATCCTATGAAATGGAACTCAACAGTATCGCTCAATCTGCTGCTAAAGAAGTATCCGGCCTGGAAACCATTGACTTTCAAATGAGCCTCTTCGATCGAATCTCTTATAATAAACAAGCCGAATACCTCGTCGAAAGTATTCGCCAAACCGAAAACGGAGGAATAATGGAGGAAGGGATATTTGAGATGTATAAGTCGCAAAATATCAACAAAATGGCAGAGAGTCTCTCTTCCGACGGAAGTATGGATGGTCTGGAAGAGGCCCTGTTAAGTGAGCGGAATATCAGCTGGATTCCCTTGATTCGGAAGCAAATGGAACAGAGCTCCACGTTATTTGCTGTGGGCGCTGGGCACCTGGGAGGTTCCAAAGGTGTGATTCAATTGCTCAGAGCAGAAGGTTTTACGGTCACCCCCGTCATTCCTTAATGCAATTTTCCTTATTGCTTTTTGGGCGTGCCCCCTCGTCCGACTTCTTTTACCCGTTCGGAAAATCCAGCCCATAAGGTGTTTTACCGCCCGATGAGACATCCCTAACTACTACATGAGATTCGTCCTCGGGGTCGGTCCCTTCCGGGGTTCGCTGTTCGCTCCGTCCTTGTGAAGACGCGAAGAATCGCATCTTCACAGCGGACTGCTGGACCTGGCGGTCCAGCACCCTTTAGGCACCTCACGCAATGCGTCGCATTTCTCTTATGCCCAGTATGCATTACTTGAAATTGAGTTGACTTTTTGTACCTTTCCTATATTATTAATCTAGAGAATGGTTTATATGTCAGAAATTTCAAGTGCCGTCGAGCAACTGAATGCGTATTTTACCCATCACCCTGACTCTGAGATTTCTACCTGGAGCCAAAACTATCTGAAACAATTTCAGGGGCGCTATAGGTTTGAGTTGGAACTACTCAAAGGCGAAATTACTGATGGGGAAAATCAGATTTTGGAGGTGGGTTCTGCCCCCTTTCAAATGACCTGGCTGCTTAAAGAGTTGGGATATGATGTGACGGGTCTCGATATTGACCCCGGCCGCTTTAGTTCTTTCATAGAAGAGCATGAATTGAATGTACTTTCTAGCAATATCGATAACCAACCTATTCCAGTTGAAGACAACCACTTTGATCTCGCACTTTTTATGGAGGTGTTTGAACACCTTCGCATTAATCCGATTGATAGTTTGAAGGAAATTCATCGAGTAATCAAACCCGGTGGAAAGCTTTTCCTTTCTACTCCAAATTTGAATTCTTTTCCGTCTCGGGCTAAAGTACTCCTGGGCAAGGGGTTTGACAACCCATACAAGGAATTTAGTAAATTAAAACAACTCGGCCATATGGGACATGTACGCGAGTACACGCCAGAACAAGTGGAAGAACTCCTTAGAGGGACTGGTTTCAAACCCCTTCGAAAAATTTACCCTTATTATCGTAGAAAGGTGCCGCTCTTTAGTACAAAAGCAATTTCTCGGGCTATTTATAAGTTTTTTCCTAAATTTCGGTCTCACTTTATATGGATAGCGGAAAAAGAAGCTTGAACTAGATAATACAACAATGTCAAATATTATTTCACTAGGAGATGCCCAACCCAAGTGGGGGGAGAATAGCTGGATTGCACCAACTGCAACCCTAATTGGAGATGTGAGATTGGGAATAGATTGCAGTGTCTGGTTTCAGGCCGTCATTCGCGGAGATGTCAATCAAGTGAGAATAGGGGATGCAGTAAATATCCAGGATGGAGCTATTTTACATTGCACTTACCAAAAAGCCGACTTGAGAATTGGAGACGGGGTTTCTATTGGTCATCGTGCCATCGTACATGGTTGCCATATCGAATCAGATGTCCTGATTGGAATGGGAGCTATTGTTATGGATCATGCGCATATCCCGTCCAATGTCATCATTGGTGCTGGGGCATTAGTGCCGGAGGGGAAAAAACTCGAGTCGGGCTGGATATATGTTGGGCAGCCGGCTCGTCCTTTGAAACCCATCGAAAAGGAGGACAGAGAAAACCTGATTCTCCGTACGGCGAAAAATTACTCCAAATACGCTTCCTGGTATCCAATAGAGGGCTGATTACTTCTGATCTTTTTTCTTCTTATTCTCTAGGATTCAATGGAAAGCGACAGAGCTATTCCGCTGAAGGATGGCTATTCAGCACTGTTGTTTGAGGTGTTCGGTTTCACACGGCGGATAGCGTAAACTCCTGAAATAATAAGTCCCAAACCGATGAGGTGATACCACTCCAGTACTTCACCATCCAATACACCCCAGGCCAATGCCACAACGGGAATCAGGTAGGCAACGGAACTACCGAATACCGCATCATTCCATTGAACCAATTGGAAGAAAAGGACAGTGGCGGCAAAAGTACCCAACCACGACAAAATGGCGACATAGCCGAGAGCCATCCAGGCACCCTCTTCGAACTGAATTACTGAGATAAAATCCGTGGTAAATAAATAGGCGATGACGAAGGGGCCAAGAAGACTAAAAGTTGTGGCGTTTAAACCAAAGGCAGTCATAGACCGGAGGTAGCGGTGAACAGTATTTCCACTAATTCCGTAAAATAGCGCTGCGAGTACGGCTAAAAGCGCATACCTAAGGTCGCCCTCTATGGTTGACTGTCCGGTCATATAGACCAATAGCACTGCTCCTGAAAGTCCAAGAACCACTCCTGCTAGTGAGTTCCACTTAAAAGATTGCCCAAAAAAGAAGAGACCTAAAATGAAGGTGAACAGTGGAGTGAGACTATTAAGAATACCCGCTAAAGAACTGCTTATTTCAGTTTGAGCAGTGGCAAACAAGAAAGCCGGCATTCCACTGCCGGTAAGTGCAACTAATAGGATGTAGGGTATTTGCTTTCTTTTTATACGCGGGATGTATTTGATGAAAATTGGGAAAAATAGAATAGAGGATAAGCCAATGCGAAGTGATGCCACCTGATTAGGACTGTATACCACTAATGCTTTCTTCATTAGGATAAAGGAAGACCCCCAAATAAGTGAGAGCAAGAGGAGAATCGACCAGCTATACAATCTTTTTTTGTCCATGATTTGAATTGAGGTCTCTTAAACGGTTAAAAAGCATGAAGACCGACAGGTAAGTAATTAGAATTATGACTATTTGTTTTTGAATCAACGCGAAAGTATTAAATTTGTGTAAGCCCCCTCAATTATGGAACAGTTAGAAAACATGGTAGAAGTAAAGTTATTCTCAGGCGCCAATTCTCAATATCTATCCGATAAAATTGCTGACCACTATGGTTATGCTTTGGGCAAAAGTACCCTACACGTATTCAAAGATGGGGAAATGCAACCTGAAATATTTGAGTCTGTTCGTGGGGCTTATGTGTTTTTCATACAATCTACTTTTGCTCCTACGGCCAATTTATTTGAATTGTTGCTGCTCATCGACACAGCAAAGAGAGCCAGTGCAGGATATATTACAGCAGTAATCCCCTATTATGGTTATGCGCGGCAGGATCGAAAAGACAAACCAAGGGTTCCCATCTCGGCAAAATTAATTGCAAATTTGCTTCAGGCAGCCGGGGCGGACCGGGTCATGACCATGGATTTTCACGCTGATCAAATCCAGGGATTTTTTGATATCCCCGTCGATCACCTAAAATCAGACGCCATTTATATCCCTTACTTGAGAAAGCAAGATATGTCAAATATTATTTTTGCTTCCCCAGATGTTGGCGGTGTGAAACGCGCTCGCAAATACAGTAAGTTTTTCGATCGTCCATTAGTCATTTGTGATAAGGTGCGAGAAAAAGCAAACGAAGTGAAAGGAATGACGGTAATAGGTGATGTTGAAGGCGCCGACGTTATTTTGGTTGACGATATTGTTGACACGGCCGGCACCTTATGTCGCGCTGCAGATGCTATTGTTAAAAAGGGAGCAAAGACCGTCCGGGCAATATGCACGCACCCCGTACTATCCGGAAATGCGTATGAAAACATCGAAGGTTCTCACCTTACGGAACTGATTGTTACTGATACAATCCCCCTAAAGAAAAAATCTCCCAAAATTCGGGTTTTGTCCACTGCGAAACTATTTGCTCGCGCGATTCGGAATACCCATGAGCACAGATCGATTTCCGCCTTATTTGTCCAATGAAAAAATGCTCACTAATAAAATGGGAATTTTCTTAGCTTTTTCTATCTTTGCCCTCCGTTTAAATACAGGATGATATGGAAGTTGTAAAAATAAAAGGCGAAGTCCGAAAGGAATTAGGAAAGAAATCAACCAAAGCGCTTCGAAGAGAAGGCTTGGTTCCTTGTAATTTGTATGGGAAAAATACTTCCCTACATTTTTCGGCCAACCCGGTAGATTTTAAAGAAATTATTTATACGCCGAATTTTAAGAAGGCAGAGGTTGAAGTTGATGGCGAAATGTATCGCTGCATTATAAAGAAAGTTGACTTTCATCCAGTGACAGAGGAAATTCTTCACATTGACCTATTGAAGTTGGTCGAAGGTCGAAAAGTACGCGTGCAGATCCCGGTACACTTGCAGGGCACTCCCCCTGGGGTAGTGGATGGAGGTCGTCTCGTACAAACGCTTCGTAAGGCAGAAATTAAAACGACACCAGATCAACTCATCAATGAGTTATTTGTGGATGTCTCAAATCTGCTTATGGGAGAGACAGTAAGAGTAAAGCATATTGGTCGAACCGACCAGTTTGAAATCCTCAATCACCCCAGTATTCCCGTAGCTTCTGTTCAGGTACCACGTACATTGAAAACAGCAGCTGAGATGCTGGAAGAAGGAGCGGTACCTGAACTTGATGAAGAAGGAGAACCAATTGAAGGTGTAGAAGGAGAAGAGGGAGAAGGCACAGAAGAGGGAAGAGAAGGTGGAACTGAGGAGACACCAAAAGAATAGCAGACTTCTTTTTTAAAGTAATTGAAAGGCCGGTGTTTCACCGGCCTTTTTTAGTTTGTACATATAATTTAGAGTGTTAATTTAATGAGTGGTGAAAATTAATTTAACCTATATTTCCAAGATTAAATATATAAAGGCCTGATAAATAGATTTATATAATTATCACTTATTATACATATTAAAAATACCATATATAATAAAACACATATCCGGAATCTTAATATATATTTGCAATAGCGATACGAAAAAGTTCTGTCGCTGCCAACCACTCAAAAGGAAGTACAACCACACTTCCCCAACCACTGCTGAAAAAATGAGCCACAGGCCATTTTTTTGACCACGACCTGATTTAATTTGATAATGATGACCAACAGAGTTGGACGAAAGCTGAAAAGCAGTTTTTAGTCTGGCCGACAATTATGGATATAGCGGTGAATGGATGTTCCCATCCCATTTGCTGTGTGCTATATAAACAGTATCATTTTCAAAATTAAATCTAAGATCTCATGAGGAAAACGAATTTTACACTCGTACCCATAGGAAGATCAAGTCGCAAAGCAAACGGTAAACACAAAACAACTTTGACTTTAGCACTTTTCTTCCTTTTTGCCCTGGTGGCAAATCAACTGCAAGCTCAATGCTCAATCAGTTGTAAAAATGTTAATATTTCAGTCGGTCAAAGTTGCGAAGCGGATCTCAATTGGTCCACTTTAGCTTATTTGCCGTCTGCTTGTAATCAAAGTCCAGATGACGAGGACTTTACCATTATTATGTATGATCACGATGGAGCGATCATAGATAGCAGCAGTAATGGTAATCTACTTGTTGACCTGCACGATTATCTCAATGACTCAGTTATTATTGAAGTCTATTATACAGGTGCTGGTGGCAACAATAATTATTGTTGGACAGACGCACTTGTCGAGGATAAAATGCCTCCGCAAGTGATTTGTTCCAATGATACAATGAGTTGTCTAGAAGGGGTGTTAGAGCCTTTTCCGGAAGTAACAGACAATTGTACTAATTCTGACGATATAGAAATTATTGTCAGAAACCGATCCTACCAAAGCATTTGCGATGATAATTTTATTAAGATAATGATTCGTGAATTTCAAGCTCAGGATGACGCTGGCAATTTGTCAGCGATGTGTACTGACACCATCTGGTTTGAAAGAATAGATTTCAATCTTATTACTCCACCCCCGAATTACATAGATAATTCTGCATTAATCTGTGATGATCCTACCTGGGATGACAATGGAAATGATTATCCGGACTGGGATGAAGTTGGCGCTCCTTCATATAATGGAATTCCTCTTTATCCGGACCCTTTAGATGCCTGTAATTTGTCATTCACCTTTACGGATCACGAGTTTCCAGTACCCTGTGGAACGAAAATCGTGAGAAACTGGACAGGTATGGAATGGTGTTCAGGATCGGATAGAATCGTGGAGTACGTACAGGTCATTATGGTCATTGACGATGAACCTCCTGTAGTTGAGGCGCAAAACAATGAAATAGAAGTAACGACAAGTCATTTTTCTTGTACTGCTAGTGTTATCATCCCGCCGGCTGCGGTGACAGATAATTGCAGTGAAATCAGTTCTTACCTGGTGAGCACTAATGCTCCTGGTGTAGCTGTTCAAGAGTTCAATAACCCTTCAGCAGCCTTTCTCCCTTTACCAATTGGAGTCTGGGAAGTTGTTATCACGGCATATGATGATTGTCACTTAAACAATGGAGGCTCAGATACGATCACAGTGACGGTGATTGATGACACACCTCCTGTTACAGTTTGTGATCAGAATACCTCTGTCTCTCTTACTATAGATGGCAGAGCTAGAGTGTTTGCTGCGAGTATTGACGATGGAAGTTATGATGAATGTGGGCCAATAGATACTTATGAAGTGGCGAGAATGGATACCGATTGCGATGGTAATCCCACCACTTTTGGACCCTTTGTAGAGTTTTGCTGTGAGGATATTGAAGACAACCCTATACAGGTAATATTAAGAGTTACAGACCAGTCCGGAAATACAAATGAATGTATGGTGAATGTTGAAGTTCAGGACAAACTGCCTGCTTCCATCGAAGCTCCGGATGATATCACGGTTTCATGTGAATTCCCTTTTGACGAAGACGATCTGTCTGTTTTCGGAAAAGTGGTTATTGTAAATAACCCGAATGATATATTCGACCCTTCACTGGATCCCAGAGATAGTATTATATTGAATGATCCTGGAAGTGATGTGACGGGTCCTGAATTTAAAGGATTCGATGGTTTTGCTTATGATAATTGTGATGTCACCATTTCAATGAGCGACAGCATAGACGTTGGATCGTGTGGCACAGGAACAATCGTGAGAACTTTTATGGCTATGGGTGCGGGCAACGAAATGCAAGCATCTGATTTCCAAACCATCACTTTTGTCAATCCCAACCCATTCATTCCGGCAAATATTGACTTCCCGGAAGATGTGACACTTATCAATAGTTGTGACTTGGAGAATGATCTGACACCAGACTTTATTGAAAGTGAATTCCCAGGGGAAGGATTCCCATCCTTCTCTGGAGAAGAATGCGCTCAGGTAGCTACGAGCTTCAGTGATGCCTTTTTCCCTATTGATGATCCGGACGATCCCGCTTGTTTCAAAATATTGAGAACGTGGAAGGTCCTCGACTGGTGTACTTATGAAGGTGGGGGAGATCAGCCCTATGAAGATGTTCAGGTTATTAAGGTTATGAATAACGTGGCACCGGAGTTTACGCTTCCTTGCACAGATACGACCTTAATTTCAATAGACGGAGATTGTGACAGTAGATTTGTCACCTTACTACAAGACGCTGAAGACGATTGTACGGCCAACGAGAATTTGGTTTTCAATTGGAGAATTGACGCCTTTAATAATGGAACTTTTGACTTTTTTGGAACAGGAAAAGATGCTTCCGATGACTATCCAGTGGGTAGCCACAGAATACAGTGGACTGTTTCGGATCAGTGTGGTAACACCACAACTTGTAGCTTTATCTTTACGATAGCTAGTGAAAAAGGCCCATCTCCTGTGTGTAATAGTCTTACAGTTGGTCTTATGGGCATAGATACGGATGGCGATGGAGAGTTCGATGAAGGTATGCTAGATGTTAATTCCGATCAGTTTGATGCCGGGTCATTCCACGCTTGTGGCTTTGATATTACGACATCTTTCTCAGACGATCCGACCGATACGATACGTACTTTGACATGTGATGATATTGGAACTCCGGAATTAGAGATTTGGGTTCATGCAGACAACGGAACAAGTGCTTTCTGCAGAACTTACGTGATTGTTCAGGCGAATAATGGTGCATGTGGACAGGGTAATGAAGGTCCGACCTTCCCTATCTCTGGAAATATCTCTAACCCAATAGCTCAAGCAGGCATGAATAATATAGAGGTTGATTTGCAAGGGGCTACTGAGCAAGTGAAGACTGACGAAGACGGTAACTATGGTTTCAGCCCTATGCCAAAGGGAGGAAAATATACGGTAATGCCAGATAAGAACGGAGAATTATTGAATGGAGTGAGTACTTTCGATATCCTACTTATCCAGCAGCATATCCTGAGTTTAAATCTTCTGGAAGGTCCGTACCAGCAATTAGCTGCGGATGTCAATAAGGATCAAAGAATTACCGGAAGAGATATCATTGACTTGCGAAAAGCGATATTAGGTATTGAGGATGAATTCCCGAACAATACTTCCTGGAGATATATCAATCAGGAGTTCACGTTCAGCACTTCTGAGCCATTAAAAGAGGATTTTGAGGAGAATTACGGAATCGAATCTCTCGAAGAGGCAATGACCGGGGTAGACTTCTACGCTGTGAAAGTTGGAGATGTTAATGGAAATGCCAGTGGTATGGCAGAAGGGCGGAGTTCTAAACCACTCAGCTTTACGATGGACAATGTGGCATTCGAGGAAGGTCAAACTTTCTCCTTACCCGTGCGATCAAGTGATTTTGAAAATCTCTTAGGTTTCCAGCTGACGTTCGAATATAATGACTATATGTTTGATCTGCTTAACGTGGCGTCCGGTGCTTTGGAGTTAGGAGCTAACAATATTGGTTTGCATCCTGATAAAGCTGCGATCACAATGAGTTGGAATGATGTTCAGCCTCAGAGTTTTGACGAAGAGGAAGTACTGTTTACTCTGGAGCTAAGTGCAAAAAGAGCAGGATCTGTATCCTCTTCCATGAGCTTGACTGATGCGATTACTCAATCAGAAGCTTATGATGAGGCGGGCAACAAGAATACCTTGTTGAGCTTCCGTTCCGTCAAGGAGGAATACAAGGAGTTTGCATTATACCAGAATAGTCCAAACCCCTTCAGTAATCAAACTGTCGTTGGGTTTGTATTGCCGACGCGCGCAGATTACAGTATGTTATTCTATGATGTCAACGGAAAAGAGTTGCTCGTGATAGAAGAAGAAGGCAAGAAAGGTTACAATCAAGTTCAATTGAGCTCAGGGGATATAAAAGCCCAGGGTGTAATCTATTATAAATTAGAGAGTGGAGAATACTCTGCATCTAAGAAGATGGTGGTAATAAAATAACCACCTAAGATTTACTGTTTACTGTTTTTGGGATGGGACCCCTCTCCACAAAAGTGTGGAGGGGGTCTTTTTTTTCCCAAAATTAAACGACTAAAACAGTTCGACTAAAAACTATATTGGTATCCGCAACATTCGTGCCAAAGACATATATATTACGATTTTTTATTAATTATTTTTTGAGGAAAAGGTTTGAGCGATGCTGAAGTTCAAGGGGGAGAGGGGTTTTAAAGCATTGTAAAACCATTATATTTGCAGCATGGGGAGAATCTTGGCCATTGATTACGGAACAAAACGCATTGGTATAGCGGTAACAGACCCACTGCAAATTAGTGTCAATGGCTTGCCCACTCAAACTCAGGAGACTTACTGGAGTTTTTTAGAGCAATACATAAGGAAGGAGGAAGTGGAAGAAGTGGTTCTGGGATACCCGGAGCATGCAGATGGAACACCCACTCATTTATTTCAACATATAAAAGGTCTGCAAAGGAAGTTAGTGAAAAACTTCTCGGGTGTTAATGTTGTTTTACATCCTGAGGATTATACGTCAAAGCGAGCCTCAGAAATTATTATGGCTTCGGGACTCAAGCGTAAAAAAAGACGTGAGAAAGAGAGAATTGATAAAGTCAGTGCTATTTTGATCCTCCAGGATTATTTAGGACACTTAAAAATGTAAGACAAATCATATATTCGCGCAATAGAAATAAGAACAATGGGAGATAAGATACTACCAATATATGGCTACGGTCAAGCCGTCCTCAAGCGACGGGGAAAAGAAGTGAAGGAAGATTTCGAAGATTTGGAAGAACTCGTTGGAAATATGTTCGCCACAATGTACAATGCTCAGGGAGTGGGGCTGGCTGCACCTCAAATCGGTCTTTCTCTTCGATTATTTGTGGTAGATACAAAACAATTTGACGAGGAAGGGGAAAGCTCACCTAAGGGCATAAAACAAGCTTTTATCAATCCGGAAATGATTGAAGAGAAGGGAAAGCCATGGTCTTATGAAGAGGGCTGTCTGAGTATCCCTAATGTGCGCGGTGATGTGGATCGTCAGCCTAAAATTCTGATTCGATATCAAGATGAGCAGCGAAAGTGGCATGAGAAGGAATTTTCAGGTATTAATGCCCGCGTCATCCAACATGAATACGATCACGTTGAGGGCGTTTTATTTACTGAGCATTTGAAGCCACTGCGAAAGCGGATGGTTCGCCGGAAGTTGGATAAAATCAGGAAGGGAAAAATCAAGGTCGATTACCCGCTGTATTTTGCTCAGAAATAGCGAGCGTCAAGCAAATGAGAAGTAGCATTTTTCACCTATAGAACAGAAATATCTATTGCGCTAGGGATGGTAGTGGTCTCGGCTCGTCTTTGGACGAGGCGAGAGTCCAGCACTGGTTCTTTTTCAGCAGATAATCCAAGGGAATCATCGTCTCCAAAGAGTAGTAACAAATTTCTTTTTCTCCTAGAAATGGTGCTGGACGGAACCCACGCACAGCCCGCCGCCACGGATGTGGCGGAGCGCCCAAAAAATTATAAAATTACTTGCGACCAAAATCTGCTGGGATTTCGCCCCAGGCTTTCGTTTCCCATTTGAGAATAGGGTTGGCAATTTCGTTATTGTGTAGCCATCGTTCAGCTCGTTGAATCATCTCTTTGAGCTTTTGATTGCGAGCGGTAAACTTCATTTTTGTATTGGCTTTTTTCTTTCTTACCCAGGCCATTGCCGTACGCGAGTCAGTGTAAATAGGGAGATCTGTTCTGTTTTCCTGGAGCAGTAGGGCGCCGGCGTGCACGAGTGCGAGAAATTCTCCGATATTATTTGTTCCCCGGTTGTAGGGGCCTTTTTTGAACCATTCTTCTCCTGAATGCACCCAAACCCCGCGATATTCCATACGCCCCGGGTTTCCGCTACAGGCGGCGTCAACAGAAAAGGCAAGAGGGTGAATGTCTTCTGGAATTGATTTTTTATTTGGAGAACTTCTCAAGGCGTTGGGCCTGCGGGGAGCGGGGCCTGTATCCAAAGCTTCACGAGCGGCTTCCCGGGTAGGGAAGGCCTTATACTGAGCACCCGGGTATCCCTTGGTTTGAAGTTGGCAATCGGTCCAACTTTCATAAATGCCAGGCTCATGTCCTTTCCAGACGACGTAGTATTTCTTTTTTTTGGCCATTTGTCAAAGATAAGAAAGCGTTGGGTTTTGATTTCGATTAGGGCCCGGAGAAAAGAAATATTCTCAGGATTTCGTTTACTTTGTCTTTTGAAAGGCAGATTGGAGGCGTAAAAACTCAAAATATGATTGACACACATGCACATGTATTTTCCGATAAATTTGACGGGCAGGAATCTGCAATGCTGGACCGGGCGAGGGCTGCTGGAATAGAGAGAATCTACATGCCCAATATAGATATAGGTTCTGTGGATAAAATGATGGCCATGGCGGGTGAGTATCCCGGGTTTTTGTGGCCTATGCTGGGCTTGCATCCGTGCTATGTCGGCGAGGACTACGAAGAGCATCTGAGAGGTATAGAGCAAGCGCTCTCCCAACATGAAGTAATTGCTATTGGAGAAACAGGATTAGATTTTTATTGGGATACGAGCTTTGTCAAACAGCAAAAAGAATCACTGTCCCGACATATGGACTGGGCAATCCATGGGTCACTGCCCATTGTCCTTCATTCCCGATCGGCGATCGATACGACAATAGAAATGATGAGGACGGAAGGGAAAGGAGAAATTAGTGGAGTTTTTCACTGTTTTACTGGAACGATAGAGCAGGCCTTTCGAATCATCGATTTAGGCTTCAAGTTAGGCATTGGGGGAATAGTGACTTTCAAAAATGCAGGTTTAGATCAAGTGGTTCAGAAGATTCCTTTAGATGCGATGGTTTTGGAGACTGACTCTCCTTATTTAGCCCCTCATCCTCACCGATCCAAGACCAATGAGCCAGCCTTCTTACCATTGGTGGCAGAAAAGATTGCTGAATTGCATGAGGTGAGCCTGACAGAAGTAATAGAACGCACAACGATGAATGCGCAAAATCTTTTTCGGGTGAAAATTTAGCGCTCAGCTTTGAGGTAAATAAGAAATATTGGGCTTATAATTCGCGGAAGAAATAGGGCTATCAAAAAAAAGATTTTGATAATAGCAATAGTTTTGCAACTTTTGTATGGTCTTAAAAGGAGAGTTGGCCGAGCGGTCGAAGGCGCACGCTTGGAAAGCGTGTATACCCTCAACGGGGTATCGAGGGTTCGAATCCCTCACTCTCCGCATTTTATGAGAAAATAATGTGAATCATACTCCTACTTTTTGTAGATATTCATATATTGGGCTCATAAGTCATTAAAAAGTAACCATTATCCACATGAAAAGTAAAAATATGTTTCGGAAAATCTTTTCTCTTTCGGCAGTATTTGCGGTTGTTTCATTCCTAGGCGCCGCAGCGCTAATGGCTCAAGATGGGGGCGAGTCCTCCACAGGTGCATTTCAAGTTCTCAAAGAGAAGTTTATTGATGGGGACTGGCGCTTCATGAGTTTTGTTTTGGTGTGTTTAATCCTGGGCTTAGCCTTTTGTATAGAACGCATCGTTACCTTGAGTATAGCTACGACGAATGTAGATAAGCTACTCAACAGAATTGATGAGCAATTGGCAGATGGAAATATTGAAGAAGCCAAAGAAGTATGCAAAAAGACTTCTGGACCTACAGCAAGTGTACTTTATGAAGGCTTGAATAAAGCAGATAAAGGAGCTGAGTCTGTAGAAAAAGCCATCATTTCCTATGGAAGTGTGCAGATGGGCCTGTTAGAAAAGGGATTAGTATGGATTTCGCTTTTTATAGCGATTGCTCCGATGTTAGGGTTTATGGGTACGGTAATCGGTATGATTGGTGCCTTTGAAGATATCGAGGCGGCAGGTGATATGTCTCCTTCTGTAGTTGCGGGAGGTATTAAAGTAGCCTTGTTAACCACGGTATTCGGTTTGATTGTCGCGATTATTCTTCAGATTTTCTACAATTATATCGTGAGTAAAATCGATGGTATTGTCAATAAGATGGAAGAAGCGTCTATCGCACTTGTAGATATCATGGCTCGTCACAATGTCATTGACTAGAAAAAAAAGTAATAAAAGATGTATAATTTTTTATCGAGATACGGACAATTATTTGCGTTCGGATTAGGAGCCATTTTGACGGCTATTTTCTTCGTCACGGTTTTCACCAATGTTGAAGGATTTAGCGATCTTTCGGAGTCTGAGCAAGCAGAATCGACGGTATTTAACTTTGGCTTGTACGCTTCAATTGTGTTGACGATTGTTTGTGCAGCAGCTATACTTATCGCGGGCGTCATCTTTACAATCCTCACTCCAAAGCAATCATTAAAGGCCTTGATCGGTCTTGCGGTAATCATCGTTATTTTCTTTGTCTCCTATAATATGGCTGACCCAAAGGGAATAGGATCTTTAGCGAGAACTATTTTGGAAGAGGGGATTCAGGAAGGGTCGAGCCGGTTTATTTCCGGTGCTATTTCTACAGCCCTAGTACTCGGTGCAGGAGCTGTCTTGGCTTTGGTAGTTTCTGAGGTTAGTAATTTATTAAAATAAGGAAACTCAAGTATGCTCAAAAAGAGAGGTGATTCCAAGAGTCGTATAAATACGGAAATCAATGCCGGATCTATGGCGGATATTGCGTTCCTATTGCTGATTTTCTTTTTGGTGACCACAACCATTGAGGTGGATAAAGGAATTTTGGTTCGCCTTCCTCCATGGTCTGAGGAAGATCCATTAGAAGCTAAGGTGGAAAAGAAAAACCTGATCTCTGTTTTGGTGAATGCCAATAATGACTTACTAGTCAACGGGGAACCCGAACAATTGTCCTCCTTGAAGGATCGAATTATTGACTTTATCACGAATCCAACGGGTCGCGAGGACCGGCCGGACTCTCCTGATAGAGCAATTGTGTCTTTGCAGAATGACAGGGGAACAAATTACGACACCTATTTGACGGTCTATAACGAATTGCAGGCAGCCTATCGGGAGTTGAGAGATGAGGAAGCTGAGAAGCGCTTCGGTACCGTCTTTGATAATTTGACGCGCGATCAGAAAAAGCAAGTGATTGAGGTGTATCCAATGAAGTTGTCAGAGGCAGAATCGACAGATTTTGGTGAAGATTAAATAAAACGATTTATGTCAAAATTTTCAAAGAAACGAGAAAAAGCAGATCCGGCTGTATCTACGGCCTCTTTGCCTGATATCATTTTTATGCTCTTGTTTTTCTTTATGATGGTGACAGTGCTTCGCGATGCCACAGTAAAAGTTGAGGTGATCGTTCCGGAGGCAACTGAGTTAACCAAATTGGAGAAAAAGTCTTTGGTGAACTATATTTATATCGGTAAGCCGAAGGAAAAAGCCGACATCGCTCGGTATGGATCAGCGCCTCGTATCCAATTGGGAGACAAATTTGCTGAACCCTCTGATATCCCTCTTTATGTGGAACAGCATCGCATTACCATTCCAGAGGTCCAAAGACCACAGATTACGACCTCACTTCGGGTTGATGGTAATGTAACGATGGGTATTGTGAGTGATGTAAAAGAACAGTTAAGAAAATCAAACCAGCTGAAAGTGAATTACTCTGCTCGTCCAAGACAAGGAGATTTACGTTAGATGTAAGAAATCAAATATCTAAGGGATAGAAGTCAAAACTTCTATCCCTTTTTTTTATTACTGTTTCAGTAGAACAGGCTATTCCATCCTATGTGTGACTCTGTGCAATGTACAAAATTGAATAGGACATTCCGGGTTGGCCCCGGTTAGTTTATTTGGAGTAGGACGGATAGTAAAATATGAACGGTCTCTAAGGCTCTAAATCGGTCGAGAATTATTTTCTAGATTAAATGCACACCCACTACAGTCCGCCTAAATCAGGTTGTATAGGAAGCGAAGGAAAGACCTGGATATTTAAACAAGATATTTTACCTTTCTTATTATGGATTCTCATCTGTGACCAGGCGAGGCCAGTGAATACTATCTCAGTCGATTAGAACTGGATCGGAGGAGCTGGATATCTGATTGTATGCCCCTTATGCCTAAATAGATGAATATAATCGCTGGAATAAACAGGAATTGCCCCCAGTGAAGTGAAATTTCTTCAGCGATCTGCGGGTCGGATACTTCTCCATAAAAGAAAATCCATGCCAGCGCCGGAACGAAGAGACACAAAATTAGAGGAACATAGGATAGCTTTATTTGTAAGGCTCTGTTTTTATAGGTGCCAATGGCAAAGAGTAGCGCGATTAGCGCGATTGAGGTTGCAATATACAAAGCGGAATGATCATACAGGTCGAACGACTGATCAGCTAAATAAGGATGTTCGCTATTCTCTGCTGTTGCAAATGGCCAATTAAATACAAGGCCGATGAAAAGCAATGCAAGAATAAAGAATAAAGTTTGTTTTCTTTGTATCATGGATTTTCGTTTAAGTCCAAAAATAAGATTTATTTCAAAATGAATTGGAGCTATTGGGAACAAGATTTATTTTCTAGTCCATACGATATTGTTATCGTGGGTGCAGGCTTTTCTGGATTGTCTACGGCTTACTTTTTAGCGAGGACTCGACCTGAGCTTTCCATTGCGGTGTTAGAAGAACGGGTGATTCAACGCGCAGCGAGTACCCGGAATGCCGGGATGGCCTGTATCTCAAGCATATCTGAGCTCATTGATGATGTGGAGCATAGTGGTTGGGCTCCCGTACTAAAATTGGTTGAACAACGGTGGCGGGGGCTAAAATTAATGCAGCAATTATTTCCCGCTGAGCTGATCGATTTTCGGCTCGTTCCTGCGGGAGAGCTGTTCTTCGAAGGGCAAAAATATGGGAAAGACCGATACCTCCATCGCATTGATGAAGCGAATGAGTACTTGAAAGAGATTACGGGCTCCAATTACTTTAGTATCACCGAGCCCTTTTTGGGAACTCGAAAAGGGCAAGTGATGGTGAAACACCGAGAGGAAGGACAGATCCATCCGGGCCGCTTGCATCGGGCATGGATGAATCGCGTTCGAGCTAACGGAGTGGATATTTTTGAAGGGGTGAGATGCCTAAGTCATGAGAAAAAGAACGAGGACATCTATATCAGAACATCGGGCCCTTCTCTGTCAACAAAACAATTATTGGTCTGTACAAACGGCGAAGCCGGCGAGTTGTTGAAAGGAGCGGCAGTTCATCAGGTTCAGAATCACGTTTTTGTCTTTGCACCAAAAGATGGTGTGGACTGGTCGGGCAATTTGCATGCAGAAAGTGGCTATATCTATGCTCGCAATATCGGCCATCGGCTGTTGGTGGGTGGTGCACGGCATATCACAACCGACAAAGGACAGGAATTAGGGAACAACGACGAAGAAGTTCGATCCTATTTGATGGATTTTGCTAGTGAGTACTTGTGGACAAAGAGCAAAAATGAACTTCCTCAGCCTGAGTTTGAATGGACCGGGTATCTCGGTGTAGGACCACAGAAAACTCCGCTACTCAAAGAATGGACTCCCGGGGTGTTTGCCTTGTGCCGTCTTAGCGGAATGGGTGTGGCCCTCAGTACGTATTTGGGACAAAAAACAGCAGCAAAATTGATTGAAAACTTGTGAGACGATTATTGATATATAGCTTTTTATTGTTGGGACAGACTTGGGGTGTACTCGCACAGACTGGGCCTACTACTACTTTAGATCGGGACACCTCTGCACCTGCTCAAATCACGATCAATAATTCAGATTACTCCAATTTTCTGCTTGAGGGAGACACTTATGTCCAGCGGTATTACGGCGATGTCCGCATGCGACAGGACAGCGTTTACTTCTCTGCGGATACTGCGATTAAAAAGAATAATGAATTTTCGGCCTGGTACAATGTCAATATTCAACAAGGCGATTCTATATCTATTTTTTCTGACTCATTGTATTATGAAGGAGACTCGCTGTTGGCTTACCTCTATCGCAATGTTGCCCTGGTCGATCGAGATTTACAATTATTCAATGAGTTTTTGTTGTACGATGTCGGCCAAAAAGTAGCGACTTATAACTCCCCGGGTCTTTTAGTGAAAGGGAACACTCAACTCATCAGTAAGCGCGGACAGTACTTTGCTCAAAATGATGCCATGTACTTTTACGATAGCGTACGTGTGGCCCATCCCGATTTTTTGTTAAAGACAGATAGCCTGTTGTTTCATACCCAGGAGAACCGCGTCGAATTTTTGGGACCGACCATTATTACTTTTGATCAGCAGCGCCTTTACTGCGAAGCCGGCTTTTACGATATTGATGCTCAATACGCCCATCTGACCCGCCGCCCGCAATTAGTAAAAGGGGATGAGGTGACCACGGCCGATGAGATTTTTTACTTTGGAGAAAAGTCCCAGACTATTTTGATTGGAAATGCAGAGTCTAGCGATTCTTTACGCAGCACGAAGGCAGATACGATCATTTACAATTCGGAAGACGACCGCACGGAGTTGATAGGTCATGTCGATTACAGAGATGGGGAAACGACGGTGCAAGGCCAGCGATTATTATATTTTGGAAAGTCGGGCAATATCATTGCGGGACAACGCGCCGAATTTAATCTCGGTAACGGACAGTTTTTAGAAGCTGACAGCACGTATCGGAATAAATCTTCCGATCGTTCTGAAGCCATTGGAGGCGTGATCTGGCGCGATACGGTGGAAGGTATTATCCTGTACAGCCCGGAGTTGGAGTCCGAGGGCGATCAAGTTCTTACTCGAGGGGGGCGCCCACTGATGGTGTTTCACTCCGAAGATGGAGATAGTATTTTTATCGCCGCTGATTTAATCGAAACTCAGGAAGATACTTTTTCCTACGTATCGGATAGTGTTCTCATCCAGGACACGGCGAGGATCATGCGTGCCTATCGAGATGTACGAATTTGGTCTCCGGACTTTTCCGGCCGCTGCGACTCTCTGGTGTTTCAGGAAAAAGATAGTCTGTTTCGAATGTTTTATGATCCCGTGATTTGGTCTGATAGTAGTCAGATTTCCTCAGACAGTATCTTTTTATATATGGATCGGGGCGCTATTCGAAAAATGGACGCGAAAAAGAATGCCTTTATGGTGGAAGAAGTTTGGCCAGAGTACTTCAATCAGGTAAAGAGCATCAATATGGAGGCCTATTTTGATGATGGAAAAATCCAAAACTTATGGGCGATATCGAATGCCGAAATGTACTACTATATTTTAGATGAAACTGACGCATTCATGGGGCTGCAAAAGTCTAGTTCATCTCGGATTCAGGCGACCTTTGATTCGACGTCAACGATTGACCAAATAAAATGGATTACCCAAATCGAGGGCGAAATTATACCGATGAAAGAAGTTCAGCCAGCAGAACGTAGGTACGAGGGCTTTCGTTGGAGATGGAAAGAGAAGCCAAAGTCCAAGTCAGACCTCGATAGCGATACTTCACTCCTCCCTTATATCAGGAATGACACATTTGTCCGCGAAATACGGGACAGCGAGAAATTAGAGCAACAAAAAAAGGTAATGCAGTTTATACTGCACTACCTTTATCCTTTTTGCGAATTTTGTTGAGAATTCAGCTGGGAATTATCCCTTCGGCTGATCTTCAATGCTGACGAATGTGCGGTTCAGTCGACCTTTTTTGAAGGTGACATAACCGTCAGAAAGCGCATACAAAGTATGATCCCTTCCGATACCAACATTGGATCCCGGGTGAAACTTCGTCCCTCTTTGACGAACGATAATGTTACCCGCGATTGCAGCTTGTCCACCGTATAATTTAACACCTAAAAACTTAGGATTACTATCTCTTCCATTATCCGTACTACCTACACCTTTTTTGTGAGCCATGGCTAATAATTTTTTTGTTTATAATTATACCGTAATGCTATCGACTTTGATTTTTGTGAAATGCTGTCGATGGCCGTTCTTTTTTCGGTATCCTTTTCTTCTTTTTTTCTTAAATACGATGACTTTGTCCCCTTTTAAGTGCTCCAGAACTGAGGCTTTTACCGCAGCTCCGTCTACTCTTGGCGTTCCTAATGTGATAGAACCGTCTTGATCTACTAACAGGACCTCATCGAAGGACACATCGTCTCCTTCATTCGCATCCAGCCGGTGTACGAATATCTCGTTTCCTTCTTCAACTTTAAACTGTTGACCGGCAATGGTTACAATTGCATACATGAGCTATAATTTTATTGGAGGGCAAAGATAATACAATAAAATGAGATGAGCAAAATATATTCCCTGTAGGATGGGAAAGAATGAAACGCGAGCTTCAAATCAACTTTTTCAACTCAAATTTTAGCCGCACTTTTTCATCGCCCCGTTGCACTGATAACCGAATGGTTTTACCCTCCCTTTTCTTCAGGAGTTTCACCAGGCCCTCTAAACTCCAGAATCTCGCCGGCCACCTCTGCGCCCATCGGATGCGATCTCCCGGCTGCGCACCGGCCGCCTCAGCCGGAGAATTTTCCCGGACAGATTGGATATAGTATTGATTCAATTCAGGGCCGGAAGCTATTAAAGTTAAGCCTGAACGATCAAATTTGAATGGTCTCAAGTGCTTTTTTCTCGCTTTTAGATATAATTGCTCGTTGGAATAGTCTATGATTATGCAATACCTGTTCAAAAATGGATTTCCAATAATGCCATTTCTAATGATTCGCTCCTGATCGAGCAGCGCAGAGTCGATATTCTGAAAATTGACCAACATGTCGATGTAAGTATTTTCCCCCAACTCAAAGGAGTTAGATCGGCCTATATATCCGGAAATTAGCCCTCCGATGCCCACGCCCAAATATCCGGGAAGTACTTGATCGGGAAGACGTAGCGATGGATCTGTATTACTATGCACCAATAAATGGATACCCGCTCCAGTATCGATCAAGAGCAACAACTCCTTTTCCGTAATCTCCGCCATACTTATCGAAGCCAAAACATAAGGCTTGGCATTAATGATCTGCAATGGCAGCGATTCATAATCCAAAACTTTTCTTCTTAAATCTTCCCGGTCCTTACTCAATATTATTTTTTTCCGCCTGTAATCTATTTCAACAATAAAATGCCGGAAAAAAGAACTTCCCAATATCCCATTCACCTGGGTACCCAGTAATTCTTTGAGCTGCCCGCCGTAGTTTTCCAGTACCAACACATCCAGTTGCGTTCTCAACTTTCTATTAATCTCAAATGGAATGTCTCGCGCCACAAAAGCGTAACTTTGGGTACTTAGATTACTCCCGATAATCGGAATTTTCATATCGTACTCCACCGAAAAGATATCGAGATACATTTGATCAAAAATGACGGTATTTTCCGCTCCCGTATCAAAAATAAACTTCATCGGGATCTTACCGTGCAAGCTCATTTCTACAAGGATAAAATCTTGCTGGTACTCAAAAGGCAACTCCAGTTTCTCTCCCTCCTCAATCAATTGAAAAATCTGAGCATACCCCTTCTTTGCCGTTCCCAGCACAAACAAAACCACTCCCAGAGCCACTAAAGTTTTCGCTCTCACCCAGTCGAACCCTACATCATTCATACTCATTTAACACAACCCATTTGCACTGAGTTCCCCATTCCTCCTCCGCGCATGATCGGTATTATTCTATTTTGCTGGCATTTTATTTTGGCCGTGACCCCTCGCTGGCGCTCGGGGTCGGGCTATCCGCTCCTACGCCGCTGGCCGGCCCTAGCCGCCCTGGGGCTGCGGTGGCTTCCATCTGGTCGCCTCCTCGCCTTAGGCCGGACTACAGGCCGGCGGGCGCGCCATACCGCTTCTATCCCTCACGGGGCCGATAACTTAGGGAGAGCCACCCGACTAGGTTTGTTTGCTTGCGAATTGCGTGGGAAAGAATGCTCGGGGAAAATCCTCAATATTGTAAGTTTCTGCACAGAAAATATATGCCCAGCATTTTTGCCGGAGTCCTCGCTACCGAGTAAATTTTAATGCACAAAGACCTTTCCCTCTTAACTTGAGATCAGTCAATTGAGAAATGGGAATGAGAAAATTTTGTTGATCGAACTATTGAGTAAAGGCAAATTGAATGATATTGGCTCCCATTTTTAGAGCTTCCCTGCGCTTTTCCTCCGGATCGTTGTGAACGGACTGGTCTTCCCAGCCATTGCCGAGGTCTGTCTCATAAGTGTAATAGACGATAACGCGGCCTTCGTGCAGTATGGCCAATCCCTGTGGGGGAAGCCCGTCGTGTTTGTGAATTTTGGGTAGGCCATTGGCAAAGCGATAAGCCTGATCGTAGATAGGATGGCTAAAGGGGAGTTCTACCCAGTCTTTATCGGGGAATACCTTTTTCATAGCGAGACGCAGGTAAGGATCCATTCCGTAATTGTCATCGACGTGAAGGAATCCCCCGGCGAGTAAATAGGTCCGAAGATTCTCAGCTTGTGCATCCGAAAACACGACATTCCCGTGGCCCGTCATATAGAGGAAGGGATAGTTAAAAATATCAGCACTACCTACTTCTACCGTAGCGTAGTCCCCTGTAAAATCGGTTTTAATGTACTGATTACAGAAGGCAGCTAAATTGGGTAGTGCGGTAGGATTAGAATACCAGTCTCCGCCGCCACTATACTTGAGAAGTGCGAGTTGCAATTGGCCGAATCCCCAAAGGGGTAGGAGAGCGAAAACAAAGAGAAGGGCGATATTTTTCATGTCAGTATCCTGTTGTTCTACAAATGTAACCAATGATAATAAGCTACGGCCGACAAGGCGGCAGTTTCCGTTCGAAGGCGTCGATCGCCTAAAGTGCATAGTGTCCAACCATGGTCTTTAGCGAGGGCGACTTCCTCAGGGCTAAAATCCCCCTCAGGACCGATGAGCACCCGATAATGGCCTTCGGTGGGGCTTAGAGTTTTTAATGATGAGACACCCTCTTGATAATGTGCAATATAGGCGTTTTGTTGTTCGGTGACAGGATCATTTTCAAAATAATCGCTAAGAGATTGCAAGGGTTGAATGTCGGGCAATTGATATTGCCGGGACTGTTTTAGAGCAGCAACAGCGATTCTCTCCATCCGGTCTAACCTGAGTCGCTTTCGCTCTGAATGATAGGTGAGAAGGAAGGAAATGCGGTCGACGCCAAGCTCAATGGACTTCTCGACCAGCCATTCCATGCGGTTGATGTTTTTGGTGGGAGCGATAGCAATTTCAACTTGGTAGTTCCGCTCTGTCCCGACGGTCTCAAGTGATAAAATCCGTGCACTGAGCTCCTTCTTTTCTATGGTCTCAATGACGGCTTCCCCTTTGAGACCTCGTCCATCGGTAAAACGAATATGGCTTCCCACTCCATGGCGAAAGGATTGAGTACAGTGTCGAAATTCGTCGCCTTTGAGAAGAAGATACTCCTCTCCGATATCAGTTAAATAGAATAGGTTCACTGTCATTTTTTTATTCTTGTTCAAATATATAGTAAGTTGAGCAGTTAAATTATAATTTTGCGACGAAAAGGTAATCCTTAGCATTGAAGATGAAAGAGAGCTGCCTTTTATTAACAGTATATCATTGTTTATGGAGATTTTTATCATTATATCTCAGTTTATCCTGAGTTTATCGCTATTGATTGTGCTGCATGAGATGGGGCATTTTTTTCCAGCTAAGGCATTCAAAACCAAGGTGGAGAAATTTTATTTGTTTTTTGACCCTTGGTTCTCCCTGTTTAAGGTCAAGCGGGGAGAGACGGAATATGGCGTGGGTTGGTTGCCATTGGGAGGCTATGTCAAAATCGCAGGTATGGTGGATGAGAGTATGGACCGCGAGCAAATGAATCAACCCCCAAAACCCTGGGAGTTCCGTTCAAAACCGGCCTGGCAACGCCTCATCATTATGATGGGAGGAGTGGTGGTCAATTTTTTGTTGGGTTTTCTCATTTTTGGACTACTGCTATTTACCTACGGGGAAGAGTACTTGCCCCCTGAAAATGCCACTTACGGTATTGCTGTGGATTCATTGGGTAAAGAAATCGGACTGCGCGCCGGTGATCACGTGCTGAAAGTTGGCGATCTTGATCTAGAAAAATTTAACGACCGCCAAGTCGTACGAGAAGTCGTTTTGAGTGATGCTCGTACATTGACAGTGCGTAGGAATGGACGCACGCAAACCGTGGAGATTCCTGATTCTACGGCAAAATATTTAGCAAGTGCGAACGGAAGCCAGCAGATATTGTATTTTCCCCGACTGCCGTTTGTTGCCGGTCAAGTAAAGGACGGATCTGCAGCTGATAATGGAGGACTCCAGGAGGGAGATTCACTGGTGACCATTAATGGTGAAGAGTTGGTGTTTTTTGACCGATTTAAAGATAAGATAGTATCCTCGGCCGGTGAAGAATTGACAATTGGTTACTACCGCAACGGGGAAAGGCAACAACTTACGGTGTCTTTAGACGAAAAGGCTATTTTAGGAGTTTTGCCCTATGGAGCTGACCGTTTTTTTGAGATGCAGCGCAAGGAATACGGGTTTTTGCCGGCCCTTTGGGGTGGCGTGAAGAAAGGGTCGAGGTTTTTAGGTGACCAAATTCGGGCCTTTTCTCAGATGTTTGGCGGAAATATCAAAGCCAGTGAGAGCTTGGGCGGCTTTATAACGATTGGTAAACTGTTTCCTCCGGAATGGCAGTGGCAGTCTTTTTGGACGGTTACGGCCATACTTTCACTCATTCTGGGTTTCGTAAACTTATTGCCAATTCCCGCCTTAGACGGTGGGCATGTTATGTTTTTATTGTACGAAATCATTTCGGGGAGAAAACCCAATGAGAGAGTAGTAGAGTATGCAACATTAGCTGGAATTCTTATTTTGTTGAGTCTTTTGATCTATGCCAATGGCTTGGATATCATGAGGTTTTTCAATTAAATCCGCATCGTCAGAAGAAAAATGTTTGCTCAATTTATCGAAAAAAAGTACATTTGTGATCTGCTGAGCCGAAGTGGCGGAATTGGTAGACGCGCTGGATTCAAAATCCAGTGGTAGCAATACCGTGTGGGTTCGATTCCCACCTTCGGTACTTATAAAGCTCCTCGGACGATTTCGGGGAGCTTTTTTTATTTGAAAAAATATAGCTATTTTACTGGCAGGGCATGAAACCGATCAAAAATTCGGATGACTGGCTCCAGGGATATTTTGAAAAGACGTAGGCTATGGATGTTCCCATTTTACAGGATGTAGTGATTGTTTTGGCCTTGTCGCTGGTGATCATTTTGTTGTTTCAGCGAATAAAAATTCCTTCGCTGATTGGTTTTCTGCTAGCAGGGGTGATTGCCGGTCCCAATGGATTGCACCTCATTTCTTCAGAACACGAGGTGGAATTATTATCCGAGATTGGTATTATTTTCCTGCTGTTTATCATTGGTATAGAGTTTTCTCTCAAGAATCTGGCTGCGGCTAAGTATAGAATTTTAGGTGGAGGTAGCTTTCAGGTGTTCTCTACAATTCTTATTGCTGCTCTGGTTGCCATTGCTATTGGCCTGGATTTTCGACAAGCTATTTTTTTGGGATTCCTTTTTTCCTTGAGTAGCACGGCTATTGTTCTCAAAATTTTGGAAGAACGCAATCTGATTGCAGCCCCCCATGGGAAGTTCTCCGTTGCGATACTCATTTTTCAAGACATTATCGTCGTGCCAATGATGCTCGTCACTCCTTTGTTGGCAGGAGTGTCAGAAGATCCCTTGACAGAAATGGGTTGGTTGGTGGTGAAGGTGCTCACTTTTGTGGTGTTTATCTATTTTATGGCAAAGTATCTCGTTCCCAAAATGCTAGAGTGGGTGGTACAGACAAAAAACCGGGAACTTTTCATATTAACTGTGACGGCCTTCTGCCTGGGAGTGGCGTATTTAACCTCACTGGCAGGTTTGTCTTTAGCCCTGGGTGCTTTTTTTGCCGGTTTAATAATTTCCGAGTCCGATTATAGCCACCAGGCCACGGCCAATGTCATGCCGTTTCGAGAAGTATTTATCAGTTTTTTCTTTATTTCCGTTGGGAGTTTATTGAATCTGACCTTTTTCTTCGATCACATTCTTTTCATTGTACTATTGACCGCTGGAGTAATTGTTGCTAAATTTTTATTGGTAGTATTGACCGTCCGCCTTTTCAAGTATCCTCCGCGTGTGATGTTGTTGGCAGCACTGAGTTTATTCCAGGTGGGAGAGTTTTCTTTACTCTTATCGACCGTGGGCTTAGATTACGGTTTGCTTCCGGATGCTGTGTATCAATATTTTTTAGCTGTGGCGATATTGAGTATGGGAATTACGCCTTTTATCATGGGAACTGCCGGACGGATCACAGATAAAATCCTGGCCCTCTTCGGGCTTAACCAGGTAGATGCTCAAAAAGAAGATGCACCTTCTGCCTGGAGCGAGGAATGCAAAGACCATATCGTCATTGTGGGCTATGGAATCAATGGAGAGAATATTTCCTATGCCGCTCAGAAAGTAGGGATTCCTCATATCATTGTTGATCTGGATCCCGAATCTTATCGCGCAGCACAGAGCCGACATGACCATGTGATTTTTGGCGATGCTTCAGATCCACTAATACTCAAGGAAGTAGGGATTTCAGAGGCCCGCGTATTAGTCATTGCTATTTCTGATCCCGATGCTACGCATCGGATTATCTCCTCAGTGCGTATTTTTTCCAAAACGGTTTGTATCATTGTTCGCACGAGGTATGTGAGTGAAATTGATGTAAATTTACGATTGGGTGCTGATATTGTTATTCCCGAGGAATTTGAAACTTCGATAGAGATTTTTACCCGGGTCATGAAAAAATACATGATTCGTAACGATAGAATCCGCTCCTTTATCACTGATATCCGCTCTTCAGATTATTTAATGTTGACCGATAAGGACCGCTTGACGAGTGAAGTCTCCAATTTAGGGTTCGAGATTCCCAATCAGGAAATCATCACGCTCAAGGTTAGCGAAGAGGTCGCTCATGAGTTTCAGGGTAAGACTTTGCAAGAGATCGGGTTGCGAGAGCGATTTTCGGTCACTTTGCTCGCCATTAAGAGGGAGCGGGAATACATCACTGAAGACTTGCACTTAGCGGTGATTCAACAAGGGGATTTGTTGTATCTGTTTGGTAAGGCAGATGATATTTACCAACTCAATGATGCCTTTTAGAAGGGCGATTGCTGGCTAGAATATTAATCGAAGCGCCCTCTTTCCTTGTTCACAAATTTCCCCATAAATAGAGTGCTTTTACTTTTCAAACAAAGCAACTTGTATCGATGGACTTGAGTGGTCTCATTAAACCCTATGAATTGCCTGAGGGAGAGTAGCGGGAATGCTCAAAGCGAGCCCGCAGTCCGTCCTTATGTGTGGAGGCGATGAAACACGAAATCCACCGCAACTTCGAGCGACTTGTCTCATTACCACTAATTTTTTTCGATAAAGTCTGGATGTTTTTGCTCTACTCTGCATAGCTCGTCAGTTACGAAGCTAAGACTTTGCTCTTATATCGCGCCTTGATCTGATCAAAAATCTACTGCGACTTTTCCATAACGCTTTAGTGATAATGGAACAAGGGATCCTTAATGGAACTGCAATGGGATAGCCTCCCCGAGGCCCCGAAACGCTGTTTGGGGACTTCGGGGAGTACCCCCATTTAATCTATGTTAGTCCTTTACCGGAACGGCTTCAGCCTCGCTATTATCTTTGGCAGGCATGAAGTCCTCAGGCGCTTCCAAATGGAAGGCCAGTCCTTTGGCATCGCGGCTGATGTAAATGGTGTCTCCGGGTCCCGCCTGGCCACTAATGATCCAGCGCGCGATTTGATCCACCACTTCTTTTTGTAAGACTCTCTTCATCGGACGAGCCCCAAATTGCGGTTCATATCCCAGATCTGCGAGGAATTGTGCTCCGGCTTCACTCAACTTGATGTGAATATCCTGCTGCTGCAATTTGGCCCGCACCCCTTTGAGTAAGAGCATGAGAATTTTGCGAATTTCCACCGGACTCAGCGGCAAGAACATAATGCGCTCATCGATGCGATTGAGAAATTCTGGTCGCATAAATTCGCTCAGCATATCAAAAATCTCCAGGCGCGTGGTATCGATAACCTCAGTTTTTTGTAGAGCATCGGCATGTTTTAGATCCTCAAAATTTTCGAGTATGCGTTCTGCGCCAACGTTAGAGGTCATAATGATAAGGGTGTTTTTGAAGTCCGCCACACGTCCTTTATTATCTGTCAGGCGTCCATCATCAAGTACCTGCAAAAGGATATTGTAGACATCGGAATGCGCCTTTTCGATTTCGTCAAGGAGTACGATACTGTAGGGGCGACGACGAACGGCTTCTGTGAGTTGTCCGCCTTCGTCGTAGCCGACATAGCCGGGAGGCGCACCCACTAGCCTGCTGACTGCGTGGCGCTCTTGAAATTCACTCATGTCAATCCGTGTGATGGCTTCTGCATCGTCAAAAAGTACCTCAGCCAAAGTTTTGGCTAGCTCGGTCTTTCCAACACCAGTGGGGCCCAGGAAAAGAAAGGATCCGATGGGCTTGTTTTCGTCGGACATTCCCGCTCTACTTCTGCGAATAGCATCAGAGACGGCCTCCACAGCTTCGTATTGACCGATGAGGCGCTTGCCAATTTCCTCTTCGAGTTTCATGAGTTTTTCTTTTTCGCTTTGCATCATTCGGCTGACGGGAATCCCTGTCCATTTTGCGATAACTTCCGCAATGTCGTCGGCGGTGACTTGATCTGTAGTAAATCGCTTGTCCTGAGGGAGCTGCGCCAACTTATCCTCAGATGCTGTGAGCATGGCCTCTTTTTCTTTGAGCTGTCCGTAGCGAATTTTTGCTACCGCTTCGTAATCCGATTGACGCTCTGCCTGGCGGGCCTTCATTTCTAGTTCTTCAATTTCCTTTTTGATACCCTGAATGGTATCGACGATTTCTTTTTCGTTTTTCCACGCAGCTTTAATCGCATCTAACTCCTGTCGCGCATTGGCGATTTGTTCTTCGATGAGGGCGAGCTTTTTCTGCTCATTTTGATCGCGCTTGATGCCCTCGCGTTCGATTTCGAGTTGTCGCAACTTCCGCTCGAGTTCATCCACCTCTTCGGGCACTGAGTCGAGCTCCAGGCGCAATTTGGCCGCCGCCTCATCGATTAGGTCAATCGCTTTATCGGGCAATTGCCGATCGGCTAAATACCGATGAGATAGTTTAGCAGCTGCAATGAGCGCCTCGTCCAAGATTTCGATTTTGTGATAGACTTCATAGCGCTCCTGCAATCCACGGAGGATAGAAATTGTGTCTTCCACTGAGGGCTCACTGATGTACACTGTCTGAAAGCGACGAACGAGTGCCTTGTCATTTTCAAAATACTTCTGATACTCGTCCAAAGTCGTAGCACCAATGGTGCGCAATTCGCCGCGAGCGAGGGCGGGTTTTAATATGTTGGCGGCATCCATGGCTCCTTGTCCACCTCCGGCTCCAATGAGGGTATGAATTTCATCAATGAATAGAATAATTTGACCATCGGAGGCAGAGACTTCCTGAATAACGGCTTTGAGGCGCTCTTCAAACTCCCCCTTGTATTTGGCGCCGGCGATGAGTGAAGCGAGATCCAGGGTATAAATTTCCTTCGAAAGGAGATTGTCCGGCACATCTTGTTGTACGATGCGCCAGGCGATGCCTTCTACGATGGCTGTTTTCCCAACCCCGGCATCTCCCAGGAGAATAGGGTTGTTTTTTTTGCGGCGCGAAAGAATGTGCATAACGCGTCGAATTTCTTCGTCGCGGCCGATAATAGGGTCGAGTTTGCCACTTTCAGCTTGTTCGTTGAGATTGATTCCGTATTTTTTTAAGGCATTGTATTGATTATCTGCCTGAGGATCCTCTACGCGGCTCCCTTTTCTAAGGTCTTCCATAGCTTTTGTTATCTTTTCATCTGTTAAGTCCAATTTGCGAAGCAACTTTCCTGCTTTACCAGCATCGCTGACCAGAGCAAGGAATAACACCTCTAATGCCACGTAATCATCACCTAACTTCTTAGCCCAGGATTGCGCTTTTTTCAGGGCGTCATTAGAATGGCTGGAAAGATACTGTTGTCCTCCTCCGGACACCGTGGGGTAGCTATCGAGTAATGTCTGGACTTCGGGTTGCAGACTTTTGGGGTTAACGCCCGTTTTTTGAAGCAAGAATTCAATAGTTGAGAAATCTTGTTGCATCAAAGCATGTAGGATGTGCGGTGTGTCAACCACTTGCTGATCCCTGTCTGCAGCTACTTTCTGAGCCTTAAGTAAAGCTTCCTGTGCGTTGTGTGTGAATTTATCGTAGTTCATGGTCTCTTGTTTAACTACTCTCAATAAATCAAAAGTAAAGCCAAGTGACGAAGCCGGCCATCATGACCTCTTTTTTGCTGACCAACTGCCTGTTTGACAGTGTAGATGACTGATTTGCAGACAAAAAGACAGGTTTTGGCTTCCTTATTCTATGCCGGGCAGGCAAAAAAGTACTCCAGGTGAAAGCACTGAAAGGGTGCCGGTCAATAGCACAGCCTGGATGTCTGTGCTAGAAAATAAACGGATGGTAAAGCGCTGAAAGTGGGTAGCATAATAGAGGCAGAGCTTGCCGAGTCTTCCTCTAACACAACCTTCATCCAAGCAGGAAAGATAAGAGTTATTGGGAAGTAGTTGGTATTGCGTTGTGTGGAATATAGTCTATCCCATCGGATCCAAACCCTTAGTGAGGCAGCCGAACTAAACAAGCCAGCGCTGAGGTCTGCTTTTCTGAATCAGAATGTATAAAATAATTTGAGGAACAGGATGGAATTCGGACAACTGGAAGAGGAGTAAGATTATTTCCTTTTATCTTCCTCTGATCTATCGATATTTGCGGTAGCGATGGGAGGGGAGCAGGCGAGCCTGCTGTCCGATCACCCGCCCACTTGTTGGGTGGGTGAGAGGACGGAACCCCCGGACGCAGCGCCCAGAGGAGCCTTTCAGCTCCTCTGGGACCGCCCAAAGTATTCAAACCTGCAAAATCCTCTACTCCATATCGGCTAATAGCACGTCTACTGCCTTTCTCAATTGCGGGTCCTCGCCGGTAGCTTTTTGGTCGGGTGCGTGCGGGACAATATAATCTGGAACAGCCGGGGTCATATCCATGTTGTTGCCGGTGGCTTTGACAAACCAGCCGCGAAAAGGCAATCGAATTAATGAGCCGTCGATGAGTCTTGCACCGCCGGTGGAAATCACTGCTCCAAAGGTGGGCTCACCAATGAGAGGTCCGATCCCCAGCTGCTTATACGCGTGGGAAAATATCTCTGCATTGCTGTAGCTACTCGAATTGCAGAGCGCTGCAGAAGGTTTGGTCCATGCCGCAAGAGGCAGGCGCTCACCGAAAGGGTAAAAATCGCGAAATTCATTGTGGTCGTTCAATGACTCTGCTGCATTGCGGGGGATGGTGTAGGCGTGCTGCCTTACATCCAGGACAGCCATCAGTAAATCGGTGGTCCACCCTCCACCATTATATCGCACATCGATCACAATACCTTCTTTTCCGTAGCCTGCAGCCATGAGTTCGCGTTCAAACACCTCAAAACTCGGCCGATTCATCCCCTGAATATGGATATACCCCAATCGGCCCCCGCTGTATTGTTCAGTCAAATTGCGCCGCTCGGCCACCCACTCTTCGTACAACAAGCTGCGAAGAGATGAAGCAGTGCGCAAATATACATCGCGCTTTTCGCCTTTGCTATTGAGAACACCCAACCACAGTCGATCATTGGTTTTTTCTTCCAGTTCCCGATAGGCATTTTGATCGGCGCCGATGTCCTCTCCTCCGATCTGCACAATCAAGTCTCCTTTCTCCAGGCGACTTTCCGACCGATCGGCAGGACTGCGTGGGATGACCCGCTGTACGCGCCAACCATTAGCTTCCGCCTCCAGGTCTGCACCTAAGTGTGCTGTCTGACGGCGTTGGACATCTTCGCGGCTCCCTCCGTACATGCCCATGTGTGAAGCATTGATTTGCCCTAGCATTTCATTGAATAAATCACGAAAGTCCTGGCGTGTACTCGCTTGAAGCGCAAGCGGTCGATACACTTCCCGGAGCGCTTCGAAATCCCGTCCGTGAAAATTGGGGTCGTAAAAGCGATTAGACACTAGACGGGAGGCCTCGTCAAACATCTGCGCTTGCTCTTTTTCGTAGTCGATGCGCATTGTAGCCTTGAATGGCAGATTTTCCACTTTATTTTTTCCAACGGGAAGACGCTGTAACTTTCCACTTTTGGAAAAGTGCAGGTACTTGTTATCCGGACTTCTTTGGAGCCGCCCCAGCCCTTTGGCTGATATGATCTTTTCCGCCTCGGAACCATCCCACTTGACTTTCATAAGTTGTCGGTCTTTTCCATCGCTTTTAACAAAATACAGAGATTCACTATCTCCGTCAAAGAGGACTTGACTCTCAGAACCAGTGTAGCTGGTCACCTGCGTCAGTCGGCGGTAGATGTTTAAATGATCGATTTGTACTTCCGGACTGGCGGAAGTGTCTTCAGTCCATTGCAGTCGATTTTTTAAGGTCGTGGGGACTTCATCCATTTCTTCCCAATCGCGGGTATTGCGCAAATAGTCATCTTCCTGCAACCAGGCGACCCATACGTCGTAATCTCCATTATTTCTTTGAGAAATAAAGGCCAATTTACGTCCATCTGGGCTCCAGATGGGGGAGCCATCGCGCCGCGGGTGCATACTCACATTGAATGCTTCTGCTTTGGGGTCCAGCGAGCGGACAAAAACATCTCGATTGAAATTTAAATCTGACTGCGCATAGGCAATCCACTTTCCATCGGGACTCCATTCGAGCCCCGATGGTGCTGACCAACCGGACCACAACTCTGTCCAGTCAGTGACTTGTCCCATAGAATCCACTTCAGCCCACTCCATTTTAGAGCCCGCTGAAACCACTACAATCTGATTCCGCTCGGGAGAGAGTGCAAAATCGGTGATCATTGTTTCACGGCTTATCCAGGGCTCTGCTTCAAGATCAAAGCTCCAGTAAAGATCGCCCAGTTCCTCATCAGCACTGCGCAGAATGTACAACTCCTCCTTGCCTGATCGGTCACTAATAAAGACCAAGGTAGAATCATTGAGCCACTGAGGATTTTGATCCCTATAAGCGTGATCGGTGAGTCGCACGGTCCGCTTATTTTCCTCGTCATTTCGAATCATAAACAGCTCTCCCCGCAATTCAAATGTTATGTACTTGCCATTGGGAGAGATGGCATAATCGCTGGCACCTGAAGTTTTCGTCTCTACTTCTTCCGGATAAAAGGTAAAGTCCGTAGGGAGTTGCCATTCGACTTTCTTCGGTTGCTGATTTCGATTCATTACATACACATCACCCAGTCTTTCGAAAACCAGTTGTTGTCCATCTCTACTCACGTCAAAATATCTCGCGCCCATAGTGGTAAAGTTCGTGAGCTGCGACCACTCTTTGCCCGGCCCCTCAGAGGTAAAGTCCGTCACATAAATATTATATGCTCCAGATCGCGCACTTAGAATAAAAACTTCGTTTTCTGACCACCGAAGCATGATATCCTGCGCTGAATCCATTGCGAGAGGGTGGTAAGTTTTTGTATCGCGATCCACCCACCAGATATTATGTCTTGCCGATCCCCGGTACGCCTCCCGACTGCTGCGACAGTACCCTTTTACAACTCCCCAGTACCTATCATTGTAAGACGGTTCTGCCATTTGTCCCAGTGCATCCAGTGCGCGATTTGGAGTCGCAATACCTTCAGAAAATGAAAAGATTTCATATTCGCGTTCCAGCTGCTTGTATGTTCGACTTGATCGAAATACCAAACGACCATCTGGACGCCAGGCCGGGTATTGATCACTTCCAGAATAATGAGTGTGACGTTCAATTTTCCTTGTGCCAACGTCATAAGTGAAAATGTCGGTATTACCATATCTATTGGACTGAAAAGCAATTTGCTTACCATCCCGACTCCATCTCGGGTTACTATCATAGGCTTCGTGCACCGTAATTCGTTGAGCATTTTTTCCCTCCACGTCTGAAATCCATATGTCCCCCTGATAACAAAAAGCCATTTGCGATCCATTGGGGTGCAAAGAAGGAAAGCGAGCTAGCACTTGTGCTTGTATTTCTACGGATATGCCGATCAGCAAAAATGCAACCATCCAAAGGAGTCCTAAATATTTCATACTATCTTTTTTTCGAAAGATAAAAATAATTTTAGCTACGGACTTGAAAATGCCCCTGCTGAGGGGAACCAGCAGGGGCAGTAGAAATAATTAAATGGTAATTAAAAAAATCTCAGTTTTTACTATCTAAATCATACTTCAAATATAAAACCACTTTTCCTACTGTTTGTAGCGAATACTGCTGATGATACATTTATATTTCTCTAATATGGCTTATTTGGGCGCTCCCCGAGCCACCCAGCTAATCGTTAAGCTTAATTTGCACCTTTTTTCAGAAATGTTGTACTAATGGATCAAGTGACTCAATTAGGGCGGCTCGAGGCGGGCTGTGCGTGGGTTTCGTCCATCACTATGTGAATTGGTGATAGATGAAGAATAATTTTGTATTTCTTTTCCCGTCTCCTACAGCTCCCTTTCGATTTTATTGAGTAAAGTAGTGCTGGACTCTCGCCTCGTCGATAGACGAGACGAGACCACTACCATCCCTAGCGCGGGAGAGGATTATTTGTGTTCAGAGGTGCAGGGCATGAGAGGAAGTTGTGGAATTGAGAATCGGCGACTCAGGAGTAGGTTGTTTAGTCGGATAATTTTGCGGGGGTAGAGAAAGATATTGAGGAAAGGGTTCTCTTTATATCGTGTATACAGATAATAAAAAGCCTGGGGCGCTTCATTCTGAAAGTGGAATTACCACCGAAGGCTCACACCACCAATAATCTGTCGAAATCCACCTGGAAAAATCCCAGATGTAAACCGATTGAGACGAGAAGCTTTGAATACATTGTTGCCGATATTTTTTGCATTGAGAAAAATTAAAATAGAGTATTTATCTCGAGCTGAAATTTCGTAATTCATGTGTGCGTCAAAGGTGGTAAAAGCATCTAGATGGCCTATAGCGCCTCCGGAAGACTCGGAACTAAAGTTAGCGAAGGAGGTGAATTGTTCTCCTACTTGATTGACCAAAAAGCCGATAGACAGGTCCTTGAAAGTATAGTCAAGGCCGCATGTCCATGTCATTTTTGGAGTATATGGTAACTCAGTATCTTCTATCCCTCGATCACCGTAGCGAAATTCTACTTCTTTAATATTATTAAACTCTTCTTCAGGAAAAGTTGATTCTATCCATAGTTTTTCTCCACCTCCATTTGTTTCCACCTGAACCCGATAACCCGCCGGATTACTTTCGTATTTCTGTATAAACTCAGCTATAGTTTTAGGATTGTGAATAATTTGAGTGAATAAATCCCTGTCCACCAATGTGCCTTCCAATATGCGGGAATCCATGAAAGTTCCATTTACATTCAGCTCCAAAAAGTGATTTTTCCTATTGATCAGCGGCAGCTGGAGCGCTACTTCGAGTCCCTGAATCCCAATCCGTCCTGGTTCTCGGAACACTTCGTTTCTGCCGGCAGCGTAGAAATTCTTTATTTTGGTATTGAAATACGTAAGTTGACCCTGAAGTATATTCGAAATAATGTCACCTTTCCAGCCTACTTCAGCATTTGTACTTAATTCGGGCTCGATATTGATTGATTCTTCAGCTAAGGGGTTAGTGACAATTCCGTCGCGTTCCACCAAGAATCCAAAAACCTTTGAAGGTGCAATAAATCCACGGTAAAAACTGCCATAGATTTCGCCGGTTGGAAAGTGGAAACTAGCGCTTAGTCCTGGCTGGGTTACCCAATAACTATTACGTTCTTTACCTGCCTCCGGTCCATTGAGATTTGGGTCTTGTGAAAGAGCCTTTCGATCTTGCCGAAACATGCTAATGTATTCGGTTCGCAGTATGGGTGTCAGCTGGAAACCGCCCCAGCGCAGAGCCATGCGGACATAGCTGTTGCCGGACCAGACTTGATAGTACAAGTCGCGTTCAATATTTCCGCTCCGGGCCCAGCGGGAACTGTCTGCACTGAGAAATACATCACTATAGGTTTCGAAATGTGTATTTAAGCCGATTTCTAATTGGTGTTCACCACCTAATGATGAAAACTTTTGAAGTATAGTTTCCTTGAGGCCAATCACTGTAAACTTCCATCGACTATCTGTAGTGCTTTCAAATCCATTTTGAATGCGCCCCACTCTTACGTAGTCATTGATGCCAAAACTGCGGTTTTTTAAATAACTGTATTTGCTTTCAAAAATATCTGCGCCTAGATAGGACTCTACTTCTGTTGCTGGCAGTATGGCGGTGGTTTGTCTCCACCAGTCTCGCTCAAAACTAGATCCATAGGCTTTCGTTTTAAATTCTAAACTGGGGGTTTTAACGAACTTGTGAATGATATCTACACCTAATCGCTGCATAGTAAATTGGTCAGCGTCAAAGGGGTTTTGCGTCGGATCAATCTTGTAAGTGAAGGGCGTAATGGAACTAAGCGTAGCTTGATTATCTTCTATTTGACCACTTATTTTAAAGTAGAGGGATTGGCGATCACTCAGGTCTGCAAAAATTTTCGCATTGAGATTGAGCATCTCAACCGATGCATTTTGAGTAAACCCGTCAAATCGTTTATATACCCCCTCCAGAAGAACGCCTAATCGATTCCAGGTTCCGCCATATGATATCAGTCCGGTCATATAGTTGCGCTGTCCGCCGACCAACTTGACCCTCATTTCTGGTTTTTGGGGCGGTTTGGCTGTTATATAATTTACTGCTCCAAACATATTGTTTGGGCTATACCTCAACATATCGGCCCCCTTATAAATCTCTACTGATTGAATTCTATCGCTCACTGGATTATAATATGCGCCGGGAGCTACGTAAGGCGCTGGAGCAGCCGGACTTCCATCTTCAAGTAGGAGAATTTTCTTTGACCGACGCCCCCAACTCCCACGAATACTAATGTTGGGTCGATTGCCAAGTCCCATATCCCCGACGACATTAACTCCGGGTATAGTGCGAAGTAATTCCTCCGTTTGCAGTGGGTTTCTGTTTAAAATTTCTTGAGGACTAAGTCTGAAGTTTGATCCAACAAAGTTTCTCGTGTAATTTGCGGCGGTCGAGCGAACAATTATTTCATCTAAACTAGTGGGTCGTTCTTTTAACTTAATCAGGATCATTTCTTGGCCCGCTGATACAGATAGGGTATCTCCCTGGAAGCCGATATAGGAAGTGTAGAGAAGTACACTGTCCTTAGTTATGGGTATTTCAAATCTACCTTTTACATCGCTGACTGTGGATTCCTGCTCTTCAGTATAAATTAAAACGCCCGCCAAAGGTCCATCAGTGGCGCTTTCCACAACCTTCCCCATGACTGTCCTTTGTCCATAGAGGACTGAAACACTTAGCAAATAAATGGTAAAAAGGAAGGCTAACTGCTGTAGTACCCATTTCATAAGTCAAATTACTTATTATTAATGTTGCCAAATATAAAAAGAAGGTGGCGGGAGACCAGAAAAAATGATAATTATTGAAAGATGTACATCTCCCCAGCTACATCCTGACAAATAACTACTCTTCTTGCCACTGGAAACTTTCCAAGAGATGAAACATGTCCTCTTTAATAAAGGAGCTGATGGGTCCTAGTGAATCAGGTTTGTTTTGGGTGTCGTAATACAAGGCAATTTTGAAAAAGTGCTGACTGCTATCACTGAGGAAGGCTTGCATGGGAGAGGCCGCCGGACCCGAAAAATCGAAAATAACCCCTCCAACGCCATTTTTATTATTATACCGGTATTCTTCCATATAATCCGAGCGCCTGTTGATTTGGTCTACGATATCATAGGCATCGGTTTTGAAGTTATTAAAATCCTCTTTCCCCTCTAAAGGGGCATAGCTACAATACAGTTGAGCTTGAAACATAGGGTAGCTAATGTTGAACCAACAGTCATGGGGCGGGTTAAACTGTTTATATTTAGGGTTTCGGAGGATTTCTACGTAGTCGGGGATTTCAAATTGGAAAGGGCAGTCATCTGATGTGTAGGTCTGATACTCACCCGTGGGATATTCCACCTTTGGGTACACTCTAGGTTTGGGCGTTTGCCCTTCTTCAGTGCAACTGGAAATTAAGAGAAGTGAGATTGCGATGCTAGAGAAAAGTATCAACTTCATTTAGGCTAAGGTCATTTTAATTTTTTCGATGCGGCGCTCGGAAACAGCAACTATTTTAAACCGAAACTGTCCCACCTTTATTTCCTGACCTATCATCGGCATTTTGCCGACGTATTCCAAAAATAGGCCGGCGATAGAGTCAGCATCACCTTTTATGGCATCAAAAGTATCTATGGGAATACCCGTAATTCGACAAACATCGTTGAGCATGGATTTCCCTTCAAAAATATATTCGTTGTCATTGAGTTTTACGAAGTCGACTTCTTGCTCCTGGTCGAATTCGTCTTTAATGTCGCCAATCACCTCCTCCATTACATCTTCCAAGGTCACTAAGCCGGCTGATCCACCGTATTCATCCACTACGATACCCATGTGTAAATGTTTTTGCTGAAACTCTTTGAGTAGTTCGTTTATTTTTTTGTTTTCCGGTACATAGAGAATCTCATCTTGCAATAAGTTGGTCCAGTCAAAGTCAGCAGGTTGTTCTAAGTTGCCCAACAGATCTTTGACGTATAGGATGCCAATTATATTGTCGAAATCATTTTCAAAGACGGGGAGCCGAGAGTATCCGGACTCTTTGATGATGGTCAGCACTTCATTATAGGGTGTCTCTTTATCTATTCCTACGACATCCACTCTGGAGCACATAATTTGTTTGACAGTTACATCACCAAATTTCATGATGCTTTTTAAAATATCAATCTCATGAGTACTGTGCTTATCTTGTCGGACGGTTAACTCTATTGCGCGATCGATATCATCTTTATTAACGTCTTTTTTAAAGGCATCGCCCAATCGAGACTCCAGGCTTTTCGACATAGATACTAAAGATCGGCTGAATGGAGAAAGTATACGATCTAAGAAGAACAGCGATCGCGACATAAATCGTGCGAGTTTTAAATTATTAACTGTAGCATAGACTTTAGGTGTCACCTCACCGAAGAGGACTAAGACGAAAGTCACCAACCCCACCGTGAATATAAAATTAAATACTCTTGCTGCAGCGGAGATAGAAAAGGCAAAGGGAGCAATTTCGCTGAAGTATTCTGCCCAGGAGATAAATAGATCCTGAGACAACCATACCCAGATTAAATAATCAGAAACGATAACGATGGCTATATTGACAAAGTTATTGGCAATCAATATGGTAGCTAACAGGCGTCGAGGACTGTTCAGCATGGATACGATACGTTTCGCGGATGCGGAATTTTCCTCTTTGAGTGCTTTTATATTCCCTTTATTGAGAGAGAAAAATGCGATTTCAGAACCTGAAATCAAAGCAGACGAAATGATGAGTAGTATTAGAAGGAAAAGCGCTGTCGGCCACATATTCGCAGGGTCGCTTTGAATAAACGGACCAATAAAATATTCGTAAAAGTGTTCACCGGTCGGAGGGTCATCTGCTTTCAATACCTATAGTTTTGTGAAAAATTATTGCGACCATTTGGATCTATCAACTTTCGTCGGTTCTGTGATCGCTATCTTGAGCATCACCGGCACTTTCATCAAGTTCATCAGGCCGATCCAGTGCGCGAAAATAATTTACTCTAACTTCAGTAAGTCGGCGTTCCTGATCGTCTTTATCCTTATAATTTCTACTAACGAGTTTCCCTTCGATATAAACGAGACGCCCTTTTTTTAATTGCTCCCCTGCTCGTCGAGCTAGAGATTCCCAAAACACAATATTATGCCACTCGGTCTTTTTTTGCCACTCACCGTTTTTATCGATGTAATTTTCATGAGTGGCTATAGAACCCCGGCCCAGTAAACTACCACTTTCGAGTTCCTGGACCTCTACATCCTTTCCCAAATTGCCAATTAATGTGACCTTGTTGATCATTTTTAAATACTTGTTTAGTTACTAAGTTAACCAAATTATTTCAAACCGCTAAAGTAGGGTTTTTGTACTTGATTTTGTCATCTTATAAGCTCAAATTGAGATTGAAGATTATATATTCAGATGAATAAATAGTTGGTTCAGAACAAAAAGAACCTAAAGGGAGGAATATTGGAGGGGTAGGCATTCTCAAATCACATATGGTAACTAAAAGAAGGTTTGTTTAATAAGCGTATTGCTTTAGGAGAAAGCTACGTACTATCTTAGGTAGACCATATTTTTTCAATTTGTCCTTTGGGACCCATTGAAAAGTACCTGGTAGTTTCATTGTTGAAAGAGGGGTGCAGCGGTAAAAATATCCATGTATATATCTGTGGGTAAGCATTTGAGTGCTTTTGGACAGAAATTGTACTTTTATACGTTTTTCTGTTCCCAAAAATTTAGCAATTTCAGGGGATGCAGGTGGCAGACTACCTGGCCGCTCTAGCAACGGTAGTTGATAGAGTCCTTTCCAAATATCATTATCTCTCCTTTTTTGTAATACGATCTGTCCTTTTTGTTCTATCCAGTAGTAATGGAAATGCCTTTGTTTTTTAGTAATCGTTTTCTTTTTTTGTGGGAAAGCATGGACTTGATCTATTGCATGGGCTTTGCATTCGCTTCGCAATGGGCATTTGGGACAATGTGGAGAGCGGGGGCGACAGACGGTAGCTCCAAAATCCATGATGGCCTGGTTGAATTGGGCCGCCTGTTTTTGAGGTAGAGCATTTTCCAAAAAACTTTGCACGTAGTTTTTACCACTGGCCTGGTCGATGGGTTGCTTATGGGCTTGAAAACGGGTGACGAGTCGAAGGCTATTGCTGTCCACTACAGGAAGTGGTAAGCCATAGGCGAAAGACCCAATAGCTGATGCGGTGTACGGTCCTATCCCTTTGAGTTGAAGAAGACCAGCGTAACTTTCTGGAAATTTTCCTTTGTATTCTTTAACGACAGTGTTCGCAGTGGCCCATAGGTTTCGCGCCCTGCTATAATATCCGAGACCTTCCCAAAGCTGAAGCACCTGATCTAAAGAAGCGGCCGCCAAATCCTCAACGCCGGGGAAATGATCTAAAAAGCGATGGTAGTATTTTTTGCCTTGTTCTACCCGGGTTTGTTGTAAGATGATTTCTGAAAGCCAAATCTTATAAGGGTCTTTCTCCTCTTTCCATGGCATCTCCCTCTGATTTAATGCTCTATGCCAGTCAAGAAGACTTTCTGTAAAAAAGTTGGCTCTTTCCATTGCACTAAAATAACAAAAGGGAATACACTTTCGCATATTCCCTTTTCATTGGATAAGTTTAAAATTATGAAGCCTTGCTATTCATTCTGTTTTCATACAATGTAGAATACCTTGCAGCAATCTTACTTTTCAATGCTTTCCGAGCAAAGAAAATTCTACTTTTTACTGTTCCCAGAGGTAATTCGAGTTCGTTGGCTATTTCTTGGTACTTATATCCTTCATAATGCATCATGAAAGGAATGCGAGTAGAATCATCCAACTCTTCGATCATGCCCATGAGCTCATGAGTCATAATAGATGACTCTGCTTTGTTATTGATCGTGACACTACCACTATTGATATAATACATATTCTCAGTGGTATCTATAATTGTGTTAGCTTTCTTTTTCTTGCGGTAATTATTGATAAAGATATTTTTCATTATGGTAAACATCCAAGCCTTGAAGTTTGTACCTTCTCTAAATTTATCTTTATTAGTAATTGCCCGAAAAGCAGTCTCTTGATATAAATCTTTCGAAGCATCTGCACTCTTTGTTAGGTTGTAAGCAAAGGAGTACAAAACGTTTGAAAGATCATCAACCATTCCATTAAATTTCTCAGCAGTCATAATATATCTTTTGTTTCTGATACAAATATAGTGTTTTGTTTAACTCTTGTCAAGGGGTAGGTTAAACAAAAGTCTATAAAATCGTTGTAAGTACAACGTATTCAAACAAAAAAATTTGGTAATACTCTCTAATTCATGGTGTTATGTTATAATGTCACAATAGTGTCACGAATAAAGTTTTCAGAAAATATTGAAAAAAATGGAAGTGTGGCTACTTTTGGATAGTTATCTCTGCGCTCGAGAAATTAGATATATAGCGATGCCAAGGAATAAAATATTTGGGAGCCAAACGCCGATTAGTGGTGATGTGTCCTGGTTTGTTGCAAAGGCAGTTGAAAAGCGAGATAGAAAGACAAAAGTCGCCCCAAGTCCAATGCCAACAGCTAAATGGATGCCAGCTCCCCCCCTCTCTTTTCGGGAGGCGACGGCCATGCCAATAAGGGTTAGGATTATTATAGTCACTGATTCGGCTGTTCTTCTGTGAAATTCAACTTCATATACTTTCAAGCCGGAGCGTCCTCGGCTTCTTTGGTCAGCAATAAAGGCCAATAATTCCGGGGAAGTCATTTGATCCCTATCGTGTTTATATTCGACAAAATCTGCCGGGTAAAGATTCAGGGCCATCACCCGACTGCTGTCGGGAAACTTATATATTGCCTCTTTCTCTTTCCCATAAAGATGCTCAGTAAAGTTATTCAATTCCCAAAGGTTGGGAGGGCCAGCCCAGTTCATTCTGTCTATGGCTGTGATTTTTCTGATTTGCCCTTCCTGAAAATGTTCAATTCTTACGTCTCGGGCGGAGGTATCTGTTTTTCTATAATAACGAACGAATACTTTTGTGTCTTGATCCAACATAAAGTGAACATCTCTGGTCTGTCCTCTATCCCCTCCATCTCGAATGACATCGTATTCAAACTCAAATTTGAGTTTGTTTGCTTTGGGAATAATATAATGCCCTCCTAAAAAATATATACCGGCGATGAAAAACGCGCCCATCAGATACGGCAACATGAGTCTTTCAAAACTGACACCCGCATTAAGCAAAGCAATAAACTCAGAATCGCTGGCAAGTCGCGAGGTAAAGAAAATTACGGCAATAAGACTAAAAAGAGGCCATAATAAACCATTAATATATGGTATATAATTGAGATAATAGGTAAAGATAATTTCAGTCCATCGCGCATCGGAATTGAGAATTTTCTCCGATTTTTCAGCAAAGTCAATCACAATGGCGATCATGGTGAATAGTAGTGCAGTGTAAAAGAATGCAACTAAAAATTTGCCGATGATATATCGATCGAGGCGTTTCATCAATCTTTACAACCTTTGTGTTATTGAAGAAATTGTCTCTTCTTTCCATTGACCAAAATCTCCTGCGAGAATATGTTCTCGTGCATCCCGAACCAATTGTAGAAAAAAGGCGAGATTGTGAACACTGGTGATTTGGGGTCCCAAATACTCTCGTGCGGAAAACAAATGGCGCACGTAAGCCTTGGAAAACTTTCGGCTATAAGAGGAAGAGCTGTTTTCATCCAATAGACTAAAATCTTTTTCCCACTTTTTGTTTTTGATATTTATTATGCCATTGTAAGTGTAAACCATCCCATGACGGGCATTACGTGTTGGTAATACGCAATCGAACATATCGATGCCGCGGCTTATGCACTCTAATAGATTGGCCGGAGTGCCTACTCCCATGAGATAGCGAGCACTGGTTTCAGGTAAGATACTGCAACAAAGCGAAGTCATATCGTACATATCTTCGTGAGGTTCTCCGACAGAGAGTCCACCAATTGCATTGATCTCAGCTCCCTGTTCAGCTACGAATTCAGCGGATGCTCTTCTTAGATCTGGATAGGTACTCCCCTGAACAATGGGAGCCAGTAGCTGATGATGTCCGTATTTCGAAGGATTTTGTTCAAAAGCAGTTTGGCAGCGTTCCCACCAACGATGGGTGAGTTCCATACTCTTTTTCGCATAGTTTTTTTCGCAAGGGTAGGGTGGGCATTCATCAAAGGCCATGATGATATCGGCACCAATTGAACGCTGAATATCTATAGCACTTTCGGGACTAAAAAAGTGTCGGGATCCGTCAATATGAGATTGGAACTCAACTCCTTTTTCAGTAATTTTTCTTCTTTTGCTAAGTGAATATACCTGATAGCCACCACTGTCGGTTAACAAGGGTCTTTTCCACTGAATAAAGTCGTTTAACCCACCTGCGGCCTCAATAATGTTCATTCCCGGTCTGAGGTAGAGGTGATAAGTATTACCTAAGATTATCGGCGCGTCAATTTCGCGTTCAATATCTCGCTGAAACACTGTCTTTACTGTACCTACGGTACCCACAGGCATAAAAATTGGGGTTGGCACTTCACCATGGGCTAATCGCAAGCGCCCGGCTCTGGCCTTACTGCTGGGATCTTTTTTTTCTACACTAAAACTCATGGCGCAAAGGTAGTAATTGTAGAAGATTAAGATGAGTTCAGGAGTTAAAGAGGGTTTCTATGCTAATAGAATACATGGCTCAGAAGTATCACCTAGAAAAATTCAGTTGACTTTTGTTGTGTTGTATGAAATATAAAAACCGCCTGGCGGGCAAAAGTCTGTGGTGCACAGAGAGTCTTGGACTCATTCAAGATTTTTAAAACTATGCTTTTCGTCTTTTCATTCTAGAGATATTCCCTAAGGGGCTGAGTGATGCCAAAAGGTATTAACAGTGGGGAGAATTTGTGGTTTTATTTTGTATTGCCGTGATAATATGTCAATTACGGGGATCTGTTCTGACATGGTGTTAGGTAATGAATACCAGGGGAAGGAGTGCACTTTAGGTTCTGCGACGCTCAGAATAGAGTTTTAATAAAAAGGCAAACATTAAACTGAAGGCGAGGATAGAGGAGCCGCCATAGCTAACAAAAGGGAGGGGAATTCCAATGACAGGCATCAGGCCCATAGTCATTCCAATATTGATGAGCACGTGGAAAAAAAATACTGAAGCAAGACCGTATGCGTAATAGGTGCCAAAAGGGGTTCGCATGTGCTCTGCCATGTGGAGTGTGCGAAAAATCAAACCAAAGCATAGAACAATAACAATAAAGCTTCCAATGAAGCCAAACTCCTCACCTACGGTTGAGAAAATAAAGTCTGTTGATTGTTCGGGAACATAATCGAATTGAGTCATCGTTCCCTTTAAATATCCTTTTCCTTGGAAGCCTCCTGAGCCGATGGCCATTTGGGATTGAAGTAAATTATAGAGTGATCCTTGAGGGTCGCAGGCCTCGGGGTTGAGCCAGGCGTTAATTCTTTCTTTTTGGTGGGGTTTAAGCCATTGGTCAAAAGCGTATTGAGTACCTGTTGAAATAGATATAAGAAAAGCTACTGCCAACATGAGGATAATAAGTGTTGCCCACTGTTTTTGACGTCCGAGAGTAACGCTTAAAGCAAGGAGGAGCAGAACGGCGGGGAAAAGGGACCAATAGGATGTTGTCTGATATAAAATCACTCCACATAAAGCCGCTGTGCCTATGCTTGCCAATATCCAGGAAGTTTTCTGTAATTGTTTGTAGGCGAGAAAGAAAATAGCAAGAAAGAGAACAAAACTTATGACCCAGGCTCCTTCGTATTGAAGTGAGAAAATAGCAGTTAACAAGACAAGCAAGGCAAAGAGATAATAAAAGGGGTTGAGGTCGGCCCTGAGCAATACTAGAAAAAGCATCATGAATACTAGTGCGCTTCCCGCATCGGGCTGAATGAGAATGAGTAGGACGGGGCTGAAAATCACAGCAATGCTGATCCAGCGGTCAGAGGCTTGCTTTAATTGAGTAGTATAATGAGATAAATATGTTGCCAGAGCCAAAGTGGTAGTAAACTTGGCGAATTCAGAAGGCTGAAAAGAAAAGCCGGCAATAATAAACCAGGAAGTACTCCCCTTTACTGTGGAGCCGAGTAGAGCTACTGCGAGAAGTAGAATGAGACTAAAAAAATATAAAGGATAAGCAAAACTCCGCCAGATGCGAGTCTCTATGAGATAGACAAAAAGAAAGAGAAACCCTCCAACAATGACAAAGAGGCTTTGCTTTTGAAAATTAGTAGTGATGGGCAATCGAAAAAGGGTGCCAGCGTCCGGGTATTCTACTGCATAGATCATGAATAAACCGATGAGTGCTAAGGATAGAATAAAAAAAAGACTCAGTGAGTCGAAGCCGGATGGACGGTGAGAGGGCCTCATCGCGAACGAAGTTTAAAATATTCTTCATATGACACTTCATCTTTGATTTCTAAAGCAGAAGGAAAGTGCTCTCGAACCTGCTGAAGCAGAGGTTTTATATCCAGGCGTTGCGTTTGGATTCCTGTTTTGAGTTTGTAGAGTGGGCTGTCATATTCCCAATCGTAGTCTAGTTTTGGGAATTTCTCCTCAAACCGGACAATTGCCGCATTGAGAGAACGTCGATCTCTCAATCCAGCCACTAAGATTCTCCAGGCGGAAAAGGAAGATACAGAATGTTGCTGCTTTCGCCAAAAGGCAAATTGTTCTTGAACTTCTTCTTCCAAAATAATAATGGAGAGTGGCTCACTTGACTTCTGCTGGGCTGACAACTGAAAAATATTTATGGCAAGAATTACTACTAGTAGATATTTCCACATAAGGCAAATATAAAGATTATCGGACAATCCAAGAGTCGGCGGCCGGTGGAAAGATTTTTCTTTACTTGGGAAAAATATTTTTTTGTCTTTGAATCCTTGTATTTTTGGTGGCAGTATAGAAAATAATATGAGATAGCGGTTGTCAATCTCTCAAGATTTCAAGCAATATGAAAATAAAATACCAAGATTTCATTCATCAGACCTATGATTTTCCTCAAGAAGAGTTTGATTTAAAAGAAGGAGAACTTCAATTTCATGGGGTTTCTCTCATGGAATTAGTTCGCACTTATGGTACTCCCTTTAAGTTCAGTTATTTGCCTAAGATCTCTGAGAACATCCAACGAGCGAGGCAGTGGTTTGCCGATGCGATAAAAAAAACAAATTATCAGGGGAAATACCATTATGCTTATTGCACGAAGAGCTCACATTTCAAATTTGTGATGGAAGAGGTTTTGAAAAATGAGGTATTAATGGAAACGTCTTACACGACGGATTTGCAAATCGTTGAGCACATGGTGGGAGAGGGGCGTTTTCCCAAATCTGGTCGAGTATTGTGCAATGGCTGCAAGACACAATCCTATGTCGAAAGGATTGCTCGAATGCGATCGGAGGGGTATTCAGGAATTATGCCAGTGCTCGACGGTCCCCAAGAGCTTCAAGATCTAGAGCCCCTTATCGATGCACCTTGTCCCGTAGGAATTCGGATCGCTGCGGAGGAAGAGCCAAAATTTGAATTTTATACCTCCCGACTCGGCATGGGTTATAAAGATATTGTGCCTTTTTACAAGGCGAAAATTCAGGATCATCCGTATTTCCGTCTTGAAATGTTACATTTTTTTATCAACACGGGAATCAAGGATACAGCATATTACTGGAATGAGTTCTTTAAATGTCTTCAAATTTATGTTAAACTCAAACGAATTTGTCCCGAACTCAAGTCTTTCAATATTGGTGGAGGATTTCCCATTAAAAACTCACTGGCTTTTGAGTATGACTATGCATATATTATCGAAGAGATCGTCAGGCAAATTCAAGAAGTTTGTCGTGCCGAGAATGTACCCGAACCCGATTTAATTACTGAATTTGGTTCCTTCACCGTTGGAGAAAGTGGGGGGGCTGTCTACCATATTCATCGCCAAAAGCGGCAAAATGACAAGGAGCGATGGAATATGATCGACAGTTCATTTATGACGGACTTACCCGATGCCTGGGCCATCTCCCGACGCTTTATTTTATTGCCCCTTCACCGTTGGGATGAGGAATACGAGCGGGTGTTTTTAGGTGGGCTAACTTGCGATAGTGACGATTACTACAATTCAGAGCAGCACTTGAATGCTATCTTTTTACCAAAATATTCAGAACGGCGGCCGCTGTACATTGGATTTTTTCACACCGGGGCTTATCAAGAAAGTCTTGGTGGGTACGGCGGATTGAAGCATTGTTTGATACCCCACCCCAAGCACATTTTGATCAATCGAGATGAAAATGGCAACATTTCTCACAAATTATTCGCCGAGGAGCAAAACCCCGAGCAGATGCTTAAGCTGATCGGTTATCATTCAACAAATTCAAGTAATGAGTAACAAGACAAAGACATATGCGGGCATTCCCGAAGAGTATCACGAATACGCCAATAGTAAGGTTGTTTTGCAGCCGGTTATTTACGATGGGACGAGCACATGGGGAAAGGGAGCCAATCGAGGTCCGGCCGCCTTTTTAGAGGCGAGTGAAAATATGGAGTTGTTCGATATTCCCACACGTTCAGAGGTGTGGAAGCAAGGAATTCACTTAGCTTCTGAACTCAAGGGCTTTGATCGGCCAGATCAGATGGTAGAGGCCGTGTACTCTCAGGTGAAGAAGTATCTCATTGACGAGAAGTTAGTCACGCTTTTTGGTGGAGAGCACTCTGTTAGCATTGGAAGTATGCGCGCCGTAGGTGAACTAGACCCTGACATCACTTTTGTTCAAATTGATGCTCATGCAGATCTGCGTCCTGCCTATGAGGGAACCCCTTACAATCACGCGTGTGCTATGTCAGAAATTAGTAGATCACACCCGATTCTTCAAGTTGGCATCCGCTCTATGGATGTCTCCGAATGGCCCTTAATGGATCATGAAAGAGTTTACTTCATGCACGAAATTAGAGAGCAATCCGATTGGATGTCTCACGCGGTGAAACAATGCACCGATAAGATTTACATCACCGTAGATCTCGATGCTTTTGATTCCAGTTTAATGCCCGCAACTGGCACACCGGAGCCCGGAGGGTTTTACTACTATGAAGTTCTTGATTTTATCAGTCAGTTAGCTCGGCACAAGGACGTCATTGGTTTTGATATTGTGGAGTTAGCTCCACAGTCGAATAGTCGGGCCGCCGATTTTTTAGCTGCGAAACTATATTATCAGATGCTGAGCCAAATTTTTCACCATAAGTCCTAATTATGCGCACGATTCGAGAATTTACAGACCGATATTTTTTACACTTTAATGCTGCTGCTCTCATTGATGCAGCGAATGCCTATGAGGATCTTTTGGGTCGTGGCGGTAAAATGATGATTACTTTGGCCGGAGCTATGAGTACAGCCGAACTCGGCAAGATATTGGCTGAAATGATTCGTCAGGACAAGGTTCATATCATATCGTGCACTGGAGCCAATTTAGAGGAGGATATTATGAATCTGGTTGCGCACAAACATTACGAACGCATTCCTCATTATCGGGATTTGACCCCAGCAGACGAGCGCGCATTGCTCGATCGCGGATTGAATCGTGTTACAGATACTTGTATTCCTGAAGAAGAGGCCTTCCGTAGGATTCAGCAGGTGATCTACAACCAGTGGAAATCAGCTGAAGCAAGGGGAAAATCTCGTTTTCCCCACGAATATTTATACGAGCTGTTGCGCAGCGGGGCATTAGAAGAGCACTATCAAATTCCGCCGGAGGATAGTTGGATGTTAGCAGCTGCCGAGAAGAACTTACCTATAGTTGTGCCTGGATGGGAGGACAGTACGCTAGGGAATATATTTGCAAGTTATTGCATTCGGGGAAAACTCAAATCCCAGACAGTTAAATCTGGTATCGATTATATGCAAGAATTGGCGAGGTGGTATCAAAAAGAGATTCCTCAGGAGGGCGTCGGATTTTTCCAGATAGGAGGTGGAATAGCTGGAGATTTCCCTATATGTGTGGTTCCGATGTTGTATCAGGACTTGGAGTTAGAGGATACTCCCTTTTGGAGTTATTTTTGTCAAATTTCTGATTCTACAACTTCTTTCGGTTCTTATTCCGGCGCAGTTCCCAATGAAAAGATTACATGGGGAAAACTCGATGCAGACACGCCCAAATTCATCATTGAATCGGATGCGACGATAGTTGCTCCACTGATGTTTGCTAGAATTTTAGGCATGTGATTTTTAAATAAATGTATCTGCAGGGGCCTCCATTTATGAACTGCAAGCAGAGATGGCTTTCTACCGGCATAGAATAATCAATGGTGGATTTAGGGTAAAAGAAATCTTGAGAGCTATCAGCCTCTTGGAAAATAAGGAGTTTATTATGTGTTAAAGACCATTTCAAATAAGAGGTAAGGCTAGTCTAGCTTTATGCCGTGGGATAGTTCATACACTGGCAATTCTTTCGCTTTATTTCGAAATGGAGACCTGGCGATTAGTTTTCAGATCTAAAATCTCTAACTCCAGCCAGGTCCAACTCTCATCTTCCAATTCCCAGGTAGCTTTCATTTCAGAGGGCACTTTAATGTTATTGAATTGACGATATTCATCTACTGTCAAAATCCATGGAATTCGTTTTGCATCCTCGGCATTTCCTCGGTATCTGAGCGCGACGTATTTTGTAAAGTCCCCGTTTTCATTGAAATGAAATACTCCACTGCCCGAAACACCTCCATACTTCATTGTTGCTTTGCTTGAAAACTCATCGATCTCCTGCCATTCAATGAAGGGACTCAGAGCCAGGGAAGGACACCAAACCATTTCGCCGAGGAATCTTTGCAAAGTGCCTTCGTCTATTTTGGGTCCTTTTTCGTGAGCCACTGTAAATAATGAAAAGAGCTTGATCAACATTTCTCCACTACCTTCTGCGTATTTATCGCGACCTGTAATATGAAGAAAGGGTGACATTTTCATGTCCACTGTCCAAATGAACGCCGGGGATTCCGTAGTAATCAATTGGGTTGCAGTGGCTGTTTTCCAGTCTTTTTGTTCCGGATTCATTTTCATTCGCGCCTTTTGCTTGAGTTGAACCAGCTTTATTTCTTCCCGTCCCAGGATTCCATTGGTAGACATCCATTGCTTCACGGGGTGAGGAAGGTTTGCGATGTCTTCTTCCGAAACGATATTTGTTTCTGTGAGTGAAACCTGACTTAAAATTTGTTGAGTTTCTCTTTTTATCTTTTGCTCAAATTGAAACCCGCCCCATGAAATGAGGACAGCTAGCAAGAGGATGAGGTTTGGAACAGTTCCCCATTTTGCATCACTCCAAAAAAGTATAATGACAAACTGAGAGAGCACTACTGCGGTAACGCCAAGAATCCAGGAGTATTTGTGTCCGAGGGATAGGCTAAGAGCATAAATAATGAATAGGAGGGAGGCGGCAAGCCACAACGTACCCATAGTTTTGGAAATCGGAAGAGTCAAGGCTTTGATTTCCTGCAGATGGAAGGCTTTGACAAATCCCAAAAGATGGATTACCCCATGGATCAAAGCCAATATGACAACCGCTATTTTCACAGGTGTTTCTGTTAAGTAGGTGAAATATATTTACGACTGGATAATAAGTCCTCCAACTAAGGTAAGTAATTTTGCCTAATGTTGCGTATGAGAAAAACGAGTTCTAAGGAAGGGCGAATGTTGGAGATGCCTTCATTCTAGGAATCAAATGCCAGTTCCTTAAAATATTATTTCAATAAAAATGCCAATGAGATCGCTACTTGGCACTTGATATTTAAAATCAAATAGAAATGTAGCGACCTCACTGGTCAATGAGTGCCAAATTATTGCGCCTGATTCAGGCAGCAGCCTCTTTTTTAGGACTGATTTTCAAGAAGTCATCCGTCAGAATTTCCGTAATGTATTTCGTCTGACCTTCGGCATTTTCATACGTTCTCGATTTCAATTTGCCGTGGATAACGACGCGTTCTCCCTTGTTGAGGATTTCGGCCATCACTTCGCCCAACCGACCCCAGGCAACGACATTGTGCCATTCAGTTTTTTCCTGCCGGTTCCCGTCTTTATCTTTAAAGTAGTCGGTAGTGGCGAGAGAAAAACGACACAACTGATTGCCGCTGTCAAAAGTTTTCAATTCCGGATCCTGTCCCAGGTTTCCGATGAGCTGTACTTGGTTATTCAAAGTTTTCATAACTCTAAAATTTGTGTCCGCGCTGGATAAATAGTATTGTCGCGCAGACGGTGATTAAATAAATAATGTCGATCGACGATACAAATATGAAGCAAGAAAGTGCCAATAGCCGTAACGTACTCATTTGTATCCGTTTGTAAACGCTTGTGTTCGTTTGCTCAGTGATTGAACCGGGAACGGAAGCCTGGTAGTCAAGGTCGTAGCGCGCTTTTCAATTTGCGAATCGAAGTATCAGTTTTACCGAACCCGTGAGGGGTAGAAGTGGGCGGCCCGCTTGCGGGTCGCGTCACCGCTTAGCAGCCTTTTTGAAAGGCTGTCTTGGCGGTGACCGATAGCCACGGATGACCCGACCCCGACCCGAGGCTTTTGCCCGGGGTCGGGGGCACGGCCAAAACATTATACTAATAGAAAACTAAGAGGAATGCTCATGGCGGCGGATGGGCCTAAGTAAATTTGATGGATTGCTTACAAGTGAGGTGCTGAGGTAGAGCAGCAAAATGAGGGTTGGAAACAGGAGCATGGAAATACAATGGGTCAAGGGGTGTAGGATACTGTCAGCAATTTTAAAGTGAGTGAAGCTTATTTTACTTTATACGGAGCGTCCAATACACTTCAGTGTCTTGATTGGGGTTGAGTCTTGTTTTTCTGGCCTCCATAGGTTTGTAAATTTGAATCACAAAAGAATAGGATTCTATATGACTTAGAAAAGGAAGAGAGCTGTTGATTTTTTGTCGAAGGTACTCTACTGTTTCTGTTGAAACTACTGCATTTTCACCAGGTGTAATATTGACCTTAAGATGATAGGGTGGAGAGGGTTGTGCCTGGTGTAATTTTTCGAGTTGATTTAATACTGTTCTGTAGTAACCCGGCAAGAGGGAATCTTGTGGTGTGACCATGGTTCTTTTTAGTGTAAATTGGCGGATCGAGTCTCTTCGAGATGCATTTAAGTAATTTTCTATAAAGTTATTTAAGGGATCATTGTCCTCTAAAGTTAAAGTAGAGTTCGTTCCTAAATGCCAAATTTTTTGGTCTGGTAAGTGCTCTTGCTCCTCTGGATGCCACTGAATCATGGGCGATAAGCTTTCCAGCTCGGGACTTTTAATCCAATACAAGGCAGCCAGGGAGATAAAAAACAAGGCGACGTACAATAGCAGACGGGATATCGGTTGGTAAGGGGCAGTGGGACTCTCTGAACCACTTGATTCTTGTATGCCTTCATCTTCTTTCGAAGCTGATTTCCGATCTTCTGATTTGGCCCGCGTGATCAGTTCTAATAATTTAGAGGGTGTTTGAATTTTCACTCTTTCCTCCTCTTCCTGCAATATCGCAATAAACTTTCGTCCTTTTTGAGACTCAAATTGGAGTTGGTGTAGTATCTGAGCAGCAATAATTCCCGATAAAAAGGCGAGCACTCGATCGATGTGTACCTCATCTAAATCTCCGGTAGAACTGAGTTGATTAATGACCAGCTGTTTCTGGTCTCCGAGAATAAATTGATATATTGAATTGACTTTTTCCGGAATTGCTCCATCCCCCTTTAAGAACACCTTCAATAACTCTTCAGGCTGCTCAGCCCATTTCAATTGGATGTGATTGCGTTCGAATAGGTCTACAGTGTTCCGGGCTTCTTCTCGACTGTTTATCCTATTACTCAAAAGTCCGATGAGCGTTGGAACTAAGTATTCGCCCGCTTTTTCGATTGTGTTTGGCGTAGAATCCAACCAATCTTCAGCATGATCTTTGAGTAGGCTATGTGTCCGTTTCTCTATAGTTCTTATAATGCCGTCCATAATCTAAAGGTAATAACTTTTCCTGTTTTATTTGATTCATAGCTTATCGATTACTACCCATTGATGATTGTAGTGAATGCTTTTAAAATTAAATTTCATTGGAACGCTCGCGGTTTATCATTACACCTATGAGTAGATATATTTGTTTTTTCATTTAATAATTATTTATCATCATGCGAATCACCTTCCTGTTTTTTGTATTTTCTCTATTCTCTTGCCATCATGTGGTGATGGCCAATCAATCCTTTCCAATCGACTCTATAATACCCATGGAGTCTTTATATCAGGTACGTAGTATTCATGGTAAAGGAGAGCCTGACAAATCACAAGTGCTTGAGGTTAATAATTTAGTAGTATTCTCTTCTGATTTTAAGACCTTGAGAATATACACTCATTCCATCGAGAAATATTCATTTGAGTTGGGAGAACAGTATTGGGAGCATGGGTATGGACTCGGAAAATATTGGGTGGCAGAGGGGCGAATGGATAGTGGTCAAGCCGTTAAGGTCATCGCTTTGCAGAGAGAGGGAGAACTTCAATGGTTGCGTCTTGACTTTCTGGGGAAAGACTATTCGGTTACTTATGTAGGCCATATAAAAAGGTATATCAAGAGTATTGTGGCTGATATTACTTTGGAATTCTGGGCTCCACCCCCACACTTACTCTCGTCTGAGCACAGTAGCAGTGGGTTGAGTTTTGTACCTCCAAAATAAAGCTAGGAGAAAGGAGGAAACCATATCCCAAATGCCCCACCAGGCGACGATGAGTATCATGCCTCCTAAGCCCTCAAAAAAGTTAAAGACAAGAACGAGGCCGAGCCCGGCATTTTGAACACCGGTTTCCAAAGCAATAGCTCTAGCATCCCGATTATTTAACCCCCAGCTTTTGCTGAAGAGGTAACCACTGAATAAGGCCGTGCCATTGTGGAGAACTACAATCCAAAACACGAGATATACATAATCTAAAATGAGGTCGAAATTACCATATAGTGCTCCAATTATAAAACCAATAAATATGATGAGAGAAAATTGTGAAATTGGCTTTTTGATTCGGTCTACCCATTGCGGGAAAAACCGACTGAGCAGCATACCAACGATAAGTGGGACTAATATCAGTTGCAGAACTATAATAAACATCTTGCTAAAACTCAGTTGGATATCTAAGGGAGTAGATGTGTCATCTACGGGAATCCATTGCCCCCAAAAGAAAAAACTAAGAGGAGTAATGAAGGCTGCAAATAGAGTAACCAGACTAGTCAAGGTAATAGATAAGGCTGTATTCCCTCGACTTAAAAAGGTAGCGTAATTAGAAATATTTCCTCCCGGGCAGCAAGCGACCAATACCATGCCTAAAGACATGCTGTAGGGAAGATTCAAAAAATAAATAAAAATTATGGTGAGTAAGGGAAGTAATAGAAGTTGGCTGGAAAGGCCAATAAGTATTTTTGATGGATGCTTCGCAATAGATCGAAAATCTTCTAACTTTAAATTCAATGCGACACCGAACATTACAAAAGCAAGACAGAGGTTCATGATGATGATCATATTGTCATCAAAATGGATTCGGATAGCATTTATTTCTTCAGGGTTCATGCTAGAAGGTTACTAATTTTCATATCTTATTCGAACCAAGATAATCTACTCATCAATGCTCTGAGATTAAAATAGTATCAGATCATTTAAGAAAAATAAAGGTAATAAATTAATGATTCAGGATAAAAAACAAGGTAAACGACCAACTGAAAAAGACCCACAGCTTTTGGCTGAATGGGCTGCCTCTCGATGGGAGGCGATGCAAACTGAGTGGATGGATGAAGCAACATCAGCAGATACAATGACTCAACGGCTGTATCAATTATTACAAAAAATTTCAGTAGTAGCTACAGAAGAGGAAGGAATAGAGTTCCCTACACTATTTAGCCGTTTGGCCTATGCCAAGTCGATCTATGAGATGTCTGGAACAGTGATTTTTGCTGTACAGTCCTTTCGAAAGCAAGTGGAGCAAAAACGTTCGGAGTATTCGGAAGAGGAATTGGTAGCTCTCGGGTTTTGGTGCACCTCTCAAATGATCGATGAGCTCTGGGGGGCAAAAACCGAGATTAAAGACAGCAAAATAGCTGAGTCGCCTAAATTTCTTAGAAAAAAGCGTGAAGTAAAGAGCTATGAGCCAGTTGTGCGCGGTATGATTCTGAGCGCAGGAAAGGAGCCTGAAACTTTTCGGTTTTTGAGAGAAGATGACCCATCGAATGAAGTGATCGTTTGCTGGAATGTGGCGGAGCGCAATGATATCTTTTCCCACAATATTCGCAATCTACTTCAAGTTGGACAATTTCCCTACCCTTGTCATTTGTGGCATGTGGAAATCGATGGAGATGAAAAACTCTACCCTCAAGCATTTATTTTTCAGCCGGATTATCTAGTTAATGTAACGGCGATTGCAGCCTGCTTTAAACCGGGTGGTGTGCAGCTGCTACCTTATTTTTTAAATAAATTTTTACCCAAAGACCCCAATGCTGCACTTCTCAAGGGAAATGTTGCCAACCATTTTTTAGATGGCTTATTGCAAGATAAAAATATGGACTTCCTGGAATTAATTCGAGAAACTTTCCGGCTGTATCCCATTGAATATGCACTATTGGAGGAATCAGAAATGAAAAAGCTCTATCAGGAGGTGAAGGGATTTTATTTCGTGATTCAATCTGTTATCAAAAATCAGTTTCCACAACTCAATATGGAAGTCGAACGAACGGTCATTGAACCTTCTTTTTATCATCCCGAATTAGGTTTGCAAGGTCGACTGGATGTTTTGCACCTTTCTGGGCAAAATGAGCCGAATAGAATTATAGAATTAAAAAGTGGCAAAGCCTTTCGTCCAAATAGGTATGGTTTGAATGCGGCCCATTATGTCCAAACCCTTTTGTATGACTTGATGATTTCCTATGCATTGCCAAAAAAGCCTCCGGCACTTTCATACATACTGTACTGCAAAGAAAGCGATCGACCACTGCGCTCTGCACCTGTAGCCAGAGAACAGCAAGTTGAAGCGCTACAACTCAGAAATAGAATTATTCTTTGGGAGCAAATGCTCACTCGTTTAACGGGCACCAAAGAGGACCTCAAAGTGTTTGATTACTTACACCCTAAACACCACAATGTGTCGGGCTTTATTGGTCGCGATTTACACCAATTTCACGCTGTATTCAGTCGACTCCAGCCAACGGAAAAGTCCTATTTTGCAGCATTCACGGGCTTTTTGGCACGTGAGCATCAATTGGCAAAGGTAGGGCAGGACCAAAGTGAAAGGAATTATGGACTTGCGGCCATTTGGCGGGAAAGTATGCAGCAGAAATCTCAGAGATTCGGTGTTTTGAATGCTTTAATTCTCAAAGAAAATCGTCGGGAGAAGGACCACGAGCTCGTCTTGCAAAAATCTGAAGCTACGGATGCTTTAGCCAATTTTAGAGTAGGAGATATCGCCATACTTTATGCAGAAAAGAAACACCACCTACCCACTCAGGGACAGGTGTATAAGTGTTCTCTTATAGAAGATAGCGAGACAACCATCGTGGTGCGCTTGAGAAATTGGCAGGTGGATCTCAAAGTCTTCCAACCGGGATCAAGGTGGAATCTCGAACATGATATGTTGGACAGTGGTTTTCACAAATCCTTTCAAAACCTCTTTCTCTGGGCCGCTGCCCCTCCGGAACAAAGAAGATTGTTTATGGGATTGCAACCACCCGCTGTGACACCCCAAACTGAGAATACAACTATTGAGCGACCCTCAGTTATGACAGACCAACAGTACACTATTCTTCAGAAAATGATTCGAGCCCGTGATTATTTTTTACTCTGGGGTCCGCCGGGTACAGGAAAAACTTCCGTTATGCTTAGATATTTTGTTGAGTATCTGCTTCGGAAGACCGATGAGCGCATCTTATTATTAGCTTATACCAATCGGGCGGTTGATGAGATTTGCAGCACGCTTGATACCATCGCAGAGGAGATCGAATTTTCCGATGTACGCATTGGGTCCACTTATGGTGTAGCTCCTGCGTATAGAGATAAATTATTACAGCATCAGATGAGCGATTTAAATTCCCGGGAATCACTAAAAGCATTTCTGTCTCAACAACGGGTCTTTACTGCTACGGTTTCCTCTTTCATTGGAAAACGACACCTATTGGACCTTATTTCTTTCGATCGAGTTGTCATTGATGAGGCGAGTCAATTATTAGAGCCCATGATGGGAAGTATCATTCACGATTTCAAAAAGATCGTCATGATTGGAGACCACCGACAATTACCCGCGGTAGTTCAACAATCGCCGTCAACTACTCGGGTACAGCAAGAGAATTTAAAGGAATGGGGGCTGGTAGACCTTGGCAATTCACTTTTTGAGCGCCTTTTTATAAATGCGCAGAACAAGTCTTGGACACAGGCTTTTGACAGGCTATCTTTTCAAGGTCGAATGCATCCTAATATTATGAAATTTCCAGCTCATTCTTTTTACGATGGCGAATTGCAAATGTTAAATCACCTACCAAAACTACTCGATAGCCTAAAAATGGAACTTCCATCCGACGAAGAAATCGCTCCGATGCTATCTTTTTTATCAAAAAATAGACTTCTTTATCGCTCCTCAGAAATTCGCGAAGAAGAACTACTCGGCAAGACCAATAGCGACGAAGCCAAAAAAGTGGTTGAGATGATTGGATATTACCAAAAACTATGGCATTATCTGGGTAGAGAATGGTCGGAAAATACGCTCGGAGTCATTACTCCCTTTCGAGCTCAGATTGCCCAGATTAAAAAGGAATTATGGGCCTCCAATATACATCAGCCAAAAACCATTAATGTCGACACTGTTGAGCGATATCAGGGAAGTGCCCGCGATATTATTATCATGAGTTTGTGCGTCAATCGCCCTGATCAGTGGTCCGCCATTTGCTCTCTCAATACAGAAGGCGTGGATCGTAAACTTAATGTTGCCATGACTCGGGCACGCATGGTTTTTGTCTTAATAGGCAATAGTGAACAGATGGGACAGCAGGCTTTATACTCCAAATTATTGGAAAGTTGCGTCCCTTTCCCTAGTATTTGTTAGGGTATCGCTCCTTTTTTTTATTTATTTGGGCGTGACCCTCCCCAGCATTTTGGGGAGGGTCGGTCCCCTTTGGGGTTCGCGTCTTTTATCCTCGAGCCGCCGCCTGCCAATGGAGGCGGCGGCCTCGGGACGCTCCGTCCTCGCAGAGACCTACTGCCATAACCACTAAAGGGGTATAGGAAAGAGGCAGTAGTTTTTTGTTCAGGCCATGACTTGCTCTGTAATGATTTTAGTGGTAATGGCAATAGCCCTGCAGCGGACTGCTGGACACCTGCGGGTCCAGCACCCTCCGGGCACCTCACGCTTGCGGTCTTGCGACCGCTTTCCCAGGTATGAGTTCATATCTTTTTAGGTGTAAAATGAACTTGAGTTTCCATTTCTTAGATTTTTCCAGGATATTATTCCGGCTTTTCTCAACAAATTTCTACTTTTTTACTTTAAAGACTGCAAGAAGCTTACCACCTTTAATCAGATATACTATGCAGACAGCAGTGATCATAAATATTGGAGATGAAATCCTCCTGGGTCAAATTATAAACACCAATGCTGCCTGGATGGCTGAAAGTCTCTCCGAGATCGGCGTTCAAGTGGTGCAACAGATCGTGGTATCCGATGATGCTCCCGCAATTCGTGAAGCACTACTCACCGCTCACGAAAAAGCTAATTTGATATTGCTTACCGGAGGACTTGGTCCGACAAAAGACGACATTACAAAAAAGGTTCTCGCTGACTTTTACAACACCGATCTGGTATTGGATGAGAATTTGCACGAGAGACTTCAATTGTATTTTAGTAAGCTGGGAAGAAAGGCGACTGCCGCCCATAAAATCCAGTGTTATATGCCTGTCAATGCAGAACAGCTAGAAAATAAAATGGGAACTGCCCCCGGGATGTTGTTTCGCCAAAAGGGGAGTTTAACGGTATCTCTGCCCGGAGTTCCCTATGAGATGAAGTATTTGATGGAAAATGAAGTCATCCCCAGGCTGCAAAGGGAAACAAAAGGTCTTCACCTCGAACGCACAACGATACTCACAGTGGGTAGAGGTGAAAGTCAGATTGCAGAACTGGTAGAGGACCTCGAAGATGCACTACCCAGGCATATTAAACTGGCGTATTTACCGCATTTGGCGCGCGTCCGCTTGCGATTAACGAGCACCGGGACGGATGCCTCAGCTGTTCGCGACGAGCTTCACAAATGGAAAGACAAATTTGTAGATCGCTTGGGGAATTTGGTGTATGGGTTCAATCGCAGCTCTTTGGCCCAATCAGTTCAGGAATTGATGATCGAAAAAGGAAAGACCTTAGTCACCGCTGAAAGCTGCACAGGGGGGAACATCGCTCGACACATCACCGCGATTGCAGGCTCTTCTCAGTTTTTTACGGGAGGTGTAGTAGCTTATAGCAACTCATTGAAAATAAATCTTTTAGATGTATCAAAGGTTACATTACAGGAATTTGGAGCTGTCAGTGAAGCTACTGTCAGAGAGATGGTAATTGGAGCAAGTAGAAAGCTGGGCGCTGATATTGCTGTTGCTAGTTCTGGGATCGCGGGGCCGGGCGGAGGCACAAAGGAAAAGCCCGTCGGGACCGTTTGGTTGGCCTGTGGGAATGCGGATAGGGTCATCGTAAAAAAACTCCAACTCAATAAAAACAGGGCGCTCAACATAGAATATAGCACCATGTGGGCTTTGAATTTGGTGCGGCGCTTTTTAATGGCGCTTTAATTCCTTATTTTTGCCTGCGTACACTTTCCAAATTAGAAACACATACATATTCATAAATTATGGCATCATTTGATTTAGTCATGCCCAAGATGGGTGAGAGCATTATAGAAGCGACCATCCTAAATTGGATGAAACAAGAAGGCGACAAGGTGGAGGTGGATGAAACCATTCTCGAAATAGCAACAGATAAGGTTGATTCTGAGGTACCCTCTCCCGTCGAAGGAGTAATCAGTAAAATTCTTTTTAAGGTGGATGATGTCGTTCCGGTAGGGGAGACTATCGCGGTCATTGAAACAGAAGCTTCTGAAGCAGAGGCTAGTTCCGCTAAAAAAGTTGAAGAGGAGGAAGAGACTTCAAAACCATCCGCATCGAAGCCAAAGGAAACGCCAAAAGCACCAGACGTGGCTCCGCAGCCTGCTGCTAAAAAGGAGGAAGTTGAGGTAAATGAAAAATCTTTACGTCCGGGAAGCAGTGATCGCTTTTATTCTCCTTTAGTTCGGAAAATCGCCGCCACTGAAGGGATAGGAAAAGAGGAGTTAGATACTGTGCCAGGTTCTGGACGCGACGGTCGAGTCACGAAACACGATATATTGCAATATCTTGAAACTCGCTCATCAGCGCCACAGAAGCAAGCGCAAAAGCAGTCCTCAAGTACAAAGTCAGTGACATCTTCCTCGGAGGCTTCTACCCAGGCGCCTGCTGTACCTGTTGGTGCAGATGATGAGATTATTGAGATGGATCGCATGCGTAAAATGATATCCGAGCATATGGTTCGGTCTAAAAGAACGAGCCCTCACGTCACTTCAAATGTAGAGGTGGATGTGACAAATCTGTTTAACTGGCGCAATAAGAATAAAAAGAAGTTTCAGGAAAAATACGGTACAAAAATCACTTTTACTCCTATTTTTATCGAAGCTGTGACAAAAGCCCTGAGCGAATTCCCGGGAGTGAATATTTCTGTGGATGGTACGAATATTATTCAAAGAAAACATATTAACATTGGAATGGCCACTGCCTTACCTTCGGGCAATCTTATCGTTCCTGTGATAAAAGATGCCAACCACTTGAGTCTTGTCGGTTTAGCTAAAGGCGTAAATGATTTGGCCACTCGTGCGAGAAACAACGAGTTGAAACCCGACGAACTGCAGGGAGGTACGTTTACAATTACAAATGTGGGCACCTTTGGTAATGTGATGGGTACACCGATTATTTTTCAGCCACAGGTCGCCATCTTAGCCACGGGAGCGATTCGAAAGAAACCAGCTGTTTTGGAAACTGAGCACGGAGATGTAATAGCCATTCGACAAATGATGTACTTATCTCTATCTTATGATCACAGAGTAGTTGATGGTATGCTAGGAGGTACTTTCTTAAGTCAAATAGGCAAAAACCTCGAAGCTTTCGATCCAAATCGAGAAATATAAACCCAAAACATGCAACGACTAGTGTTTCTTTTGGTAGCAATGATTTGGGGTGTTTTCATCTCAGCACAGTTGCCATTAGAGACTCTTGAACGTGCAAACTTGGCTTTGGAAGGGAAGAATTATCAAGAGGCGATCCAGTCTTACGAGGAGTATTTGGATCTTACGGGAAATCGTTCGATGGTGGCCTTACAATTGGCGCAAGCTTATTACATGAAAGGGTATTACGGCTCTGCTTCCGAGGAACTTTTTTTCCTAAGAGAGCAATCGTCATCCCCTCCACCTGATATCTATTGGTGGGAAGCCAGGATTCTGCACGCCCAAAACCGATTTGATGTAGCGGCAAAGCTGTACAAGAAGTATTGGCCTTACGCAAGCCGATCAGGAAAGGAACAGGTTGAGCAAGCACTTTTGCATTGTGAAACCGGAGAGAAAATTCATGTGAAAGGTCAAGTGGCCTTTGTACAAAATATGGGCCATGAGGTGAATGGTACATCTGATGAATGGGCTCCATTCTCCATGGTGTACAATGGAAGTAGAGGTCTCGCTTTTTCCTCGGATCGAATCGATAAAGAAGGAGAGTCTCTTTCAAGTCAGGCTAAATTCCGCCCTTTTTTTTTGGAAGTACATGCAGAGCAACCCAGGGAAATATCAATGCCAGTATCTGATAAGGATATAATTATGTATCATGCCTGGCCTAAAAGAAAGGAAGCGGTTCTGTTTTCCGGGGAGCATTGGCCATATGGTCAACTTCATTCCGTTCCATTGACAGAAGAATCTTTATCTCCTGATTTTGAAAGGGAATTCACCCCTCCACCCAATGCAAAGTTTGGCGACACCGACGTGTTTTTTACTGAAGAGGGCTGCATTTTGTTCTCAGCGGTTATGGAGGGCACAAAAGGAGGGTATGATATTTATAAAACCTGTCCTCAGTCGAATAGTTGGTCTGAGCCTCAACCAATTTCCGGAAAAATTAATGGCCCATGGCACGAGCGATCTCCGAGTTTACATCGAAATGGTAAAATATTATTCTTTTCGTCGGATAGACCAGAAGGTCTGGGCGGCTTTGACGTTTTCTACAGTGTTAAAAAAGGGGGGAGTTGGTCTTCACCGACCAATTTAGGTCTTGGTGTCAATTCACTAAAAGATGAACTTTTCTTTAGATGGGGAGAGGATGAGTACTCCGCATACTTTATTTCTGACCGGCCGGAGTCCATAGGAGGATTTGATATCTATCAGGCCTATTTTAAAGAACCTATTGTAAGTGAAGAATCGCTGATTGCTTATGCTGAGCATATGAGAGCGGATGAAGGCACAGGTCCAGAGCAAGTACTCCTTAAGCCGTTGTTTTTTAAATCGTTAGAAGAAGAATTATCTTCCTCCAATACCAATTACCTACACGAGTTGTCAGAATACTTGACGGGGCAGCCAGATTTAGACATTCAAATAATTTGTCGCTCCAGGTATAAGGGACCCAAGAAATACGATTTGCTATTTTCATTAAAAAAAGCGAATCAAGTGGCTGATTATCTCAATGAAAAAGGGATTGCAGCAGAGCGAATCCACTTGACAGGCGCAGGAGCCGGGACCTCAGAGGCTGTTACAAAGGGGAAAAGTGATTTTCAGTATCGGGTCGATTTCTTGCTCTCTGATATCTCTGAATATGAAGAGCAATCATCACCTATTAGTTCTTCGGATATGAATCAACTCCTCCATGAGTCAGACTTTTTTTATCTTGCAGCCGATAAGTTGCTGTCTGGCCTGACTTATAGTGTTCAGGTAGCGGCGCTCGAAAGGCTTTATGAGAGTGATGTATTGGAAGAGTTTCAATGGCCGATGGTAAGGGTGCGCTATGGAAGAGAGGTGAATCACTACACCCTCGGGTTATTTACAACTTACCGAGAAGCGAAAAATTTGAGAAGGCGCTTGTTGGCTTCTGGTCACATCGGCGCATTTATTGTAGCAAATATAGATGGCATTCGAAAGACTCGAGGCGAACTGCACCCTTTAAAACATAAATTCAAAGACCTGACGTCCTATATTTATGTTGACTAAATGAAATCCAAAACGATGAAAAATATTCCCTTTATTAGAGAAAGTATCCGCAATTTAAAGACGGTGGGTACGATTACCAAAAGTTCGCCTGCTCTTTGTAAAGGCGCAGCCAGGCAAGTAGACTATACTCAGGCTAAAACAATCGTGGAGTTGGGTGCAGGGGATGGTGTGATTACCAAACATATATTGAAGTCTATGGCTCCTGATGCCCAATTGATGGTGTTTGAAGTCAATTCACTTTTTACTGATCAACTGCGCTCGATTGATGATGACCGTTTGATTGTGATTGAAGATGGAGCTGAGCACTTGGAGAAGTACCTTGAAAAACACGATTTCGGCAAAATTGATGCTGTCGTCTCGGCCATACCATTTGTCCTTTTTTCCGAGGAGGAGGCACGTAAGATTATTTCTCTTTGTCGAGATAACATGAAAACTGGCGCATCATACATTCAGGTGCATTATAGCCTGGTAGCCAGAAAGATGTATAGAGAGTTGTTTGGGAATGTCAAAACGAAATTTATTCCACTCAATCTTCCCCCGGCATTTGTTTTGACGAGCCAGGTAAATGGTCATCACAAATTATAATGGTCTGCACCGAATGAGATGAAGCGGTTTTGAAGATGATATTACAGCATGATAACCTTGTCGATGCCCAGGTACCGCATGCTGTGGTCGATGTCCTTGGTGAGTCCTAAATAGTATCCACCACCACCGGCGCCACAGAGTTTGAGTAAATGGGGCGCGTCCTCTACCAACATTTCAGCCCATATTTCTTTGATACCATCTATAATCATAGGCTCAAAATGTGAAAACTCCAATTGACTGATGGCCTGAAATTCATCCCATAATTTTCGGCTGCCCTCTAGGGTGTACTCAATGGCTTTTTGATTTTTTTCAATCAATGGCTGAAGCACTTCGGCTCTAAATTTTGGGCTGGTAGTTTGTGTCTTGAAATGAGCGATCATCGATCTCGAAGATCTGGACTGTTCACTGTCTAGTAGGAAAAACCTCAGCCCTTCGTCTTTGATGGGGTCAAAAATATTTCCATCTACGAATTCCCATTCATATTTGTTGTGAATGGCTTTGTTGTATATAGAGATGGTCGGATCTAGACCAGAGCTTTCTCCATGAAAAAAACTTTCTATTAAAGCCGAATGTCGCTTCACCTTATTAGGAGCCATAGTCTTAAAATCTCCTACTCCATACTTGTAGTATAACGCAGCAGTAAAAGCACCGGAACTTCCCAAGCCATACCCCACGGGTATATTGGAACTGAGTCTCCATCCATCATCCCAGTCCTCTTGCATTTGTTCTATATCAAAGGTCAGAATTTTATTATCGATCAACTTTTCGATATGCTCGATTAAAGCATCGACATCTACCTCTGGAATTGCGTCGGGGTCTGGGTCTTTACTCCACTCTCCATAAAAATCATTAAGTGGAGAAGCCAAAGCCTCACTGCCTTCCAATACTGCATACTCTCCAAATAGTAATACTTTCGCCGGGAATTTTTTCATAGCTAATTCTTAATCATTTCAAACTATAACGCAATTGAGAGGTTAATTCAATAGGGTGAAGTTTGTAATTGCAATGTAGTGCTATTTCAAGGAAAATAAAAATCGCGCGCGTTTTCGACATATAGATTCTCCACTCATTCTGACTTATTCTCTACACGCTCTTCAAAATCGAGTCGTAGAATTAATATCTTTGCTCTTATGACCGCAATTCAAGGTAGTATCCTACAAAATTATAAAGACGATGCGCTGGTTCAGTCTTTAGTGAAAAAGATACAGGCGCCACAGCCCCGGCGTATGATGGTGGATGGCTGGGCTGGATCTCAAATAGCCTTTATTATTCAGGCTGCTTTTGAATTGTCAGATCAACTTTTTGTTATTGTAGCTGAAGACAAAGAAGCCGCAGCCTATTTGCAAAATGATATTGATGTCCTCAATGACGGTAAAGTCTGGTTTTTTCCGGATTCTTTTCGCCAACCACAAAACTTCAGTCGCCTAAATTCTACTCAAGTACTTCAGCGAACTGAGGTGATCAATCGAATTTCTTACGATTGGGAGAAAAAGCAAATTCTCGTTACCTACCCGGAGAGTCTGTTTGAGAAAGTTGTATCCCCTGACTCTCTTGCTGGAAATAGGCTTAATATTAAAAAGGGCGAGCGACTCGATGTGGACACGGTAATTGAAATCCTTGCGGACTATGGCTTCGAGCGCACTGATTTCGTTTACGAGCCGGGTCAATTTTCCATTCGAGGGGGCATTATCGACATTTTTAGTCATGGGAATGAATGGCCCTATCGCATTGAACTATTTGACGATGAGGTAGAGAGTATTCGCGCCTTTGATCCCAGCACACAATTGTCCAAAAAAGAGCTAAAAGCTTTTTCTATCATTCCCAATGTTAATACTGAGTTTCGGACGGATGAAAAGGTTGACCTTTTCTCAGTTTTACCTAAGAATTCAGTGATTTGGATTCAGCAGCCCGGCATGCTGAAAGACAAGTTGCAGGAGGCCGAACAACGCCTGTTCACTTACAGGAACAATCTCACGCCGGAAAGTCCGGAAGAATTGCGCCGGCTGATTCTTTCAGATTCATTTACCGGATCTGTTGATCTGGTCGAGCAATTGGAGCGCTTTCACATCTTATACCTCAAAGAAGCGCAACATCTTTTTGACACAGACTACCAATTTACCTTTGAAGGGAAGCCTCAGCCCGATTTTAATAAGAATTTTAAACTTTTGATTGATCAGTTCAAGAGAAACAAAGCCGACGGCTTATCTAATATCATCGCAACTGAAAATTTGCGACAAGCTGAAAGAATTCAAACGATTTTTAAAGATCTTGAAGCTAACATCCAGTTTGAAGTGCTGCCTTTCGCATTAAGTTCAGGATTCAGCGATCACAAAGTAAAAATAGCTTGCTATACTGACCATCAAATCTTTCAGCGATACCATCAGTACCGGATGAGGAAAGGATTTACAAAGGATAAGGCGCTGAATCTGAAAATGATTCGAGAGCTCAAACCGGGCGACTTCGTGGTTCATATCGATCACGGGGTGGGGCGGTTCTCCGGATTGGAAAAAATTGATATCTCGGGACAAATTCAAGAGTCTGTTCGATTATTGTACAAAAACAACGATGTTCTTTATGTGGGGATTCAGTCCTTGCACAAAATTTCAAAGTATACAGGAAAAGAGGGAGTGAGCCCAAAGCTCAATAAATTGGGGTCGGATGCCTGGGCCAGAGTCAAGCGAAAAACGAAGAAAAAGGTAAAAGATATCGCCGGGCAATTGATCAAACTCTATGCAAAACGCATGTCAAAGCCGGGATTCCCTTATCAAAAGGATGGATACCTGCAAAATGAACTCGAAGCGTCTTTTATTTATGAAGATACACCGGATCAATTCAAGGCTACGCAGGAGGTCAAAGAAGATATGGAACAACCACACCCCATGGATCGATTGGTTTGTGGAGACGTTGGTTTTGGAAAGACGGAAGTGGCTATTCGGGCGGCATTTAAAGCCGTTGTAGGTGGAAAGCAAGTGGCCCTTTTGGTCCCCACCACAATTTTGGCTCTCCAGCACTACAAGACTTTTCAGGAAAGGTTGGATGAATTTGGGGTGACCGTGGATTATGTTAATCGATTCCGTACCACCGCAGAACGCAATAAGGTTTTTGAAGAGGCCAAAGCGGGAAAGGTAGATATCCTTATCGGAACACATGCCCTACTCAATAAAAAATCTGGATTTAAAGATCTGGGCCTGCTCATTATTGATGAAGAGCAAAAATTTGGTGTGACTGCAAAAGAAAAACTGCGCAACTTGAAGGTGAATGTAGATACTTTGACACTCACAGCAACTCCCATCCCGCGCACGCTTTCCTTTTCCTTAATGGCCGCGCGGGACATGTCGATATTGCGAACAGCACCACCCAACCGGCAATCGATTCACACGGAAATTCGAATCTTTAATGAAGAACTCATCAAAGATTCAATTTACTACGAAATAAATCGGGGTGGACAGGTCTTTTTCGTTCACAATCGGGTGAAGTCCTTGCTGGAAATAACCGAAATGGTGAAACGAAGTTGCCCGGATGTGAGTGTCGCAATGGCACATGGCCAAATGGAGTCGAGAAACCTCGAAAAGACATTGGCGGACTTTATCGATTTTAAATTCGATGTACTGGTTTGTACTAATATCATTGAAACGGGCCTAGATATTCCCAATGCCAATACGATTATTATTAATAATGCTCATCAATTTGGATTAAGTGATTTGCACCAACTACGCGGCAGGGTAGGCCGATCGAATAAAAAGGCTTTTTGCTATTTATTCTGCCCTCCCATGTCAACGCTGACCACAGAATCTCGAAAAAGACTACAGACCCTGGAGGAGTTCTCAGATCTGGGGGATGGAATCAATATCGCTATGAGGGATCTGGATATTCGCGGGGCGGGTAATTTGCTGGGTGCCGAACAAAGCGGCTTTATTAACGACATAGGATACACCACCTATCAAAAAATCCTTAAAGAGGCGATACAGGAGTTAAAAGAAGGGGAGTTCAAAGAGGTGTTCAAAAAAGAAAACGAGGAACGAACGGATTATATTGACGATGTGACACTGGAAGCTGACGAAGAAATGCTTATTCCGGACGAGTATGTCACCAGTATTCAAGAACGGCTAAACTTATATACCCAATTGGATGCGATCGAAAGTGAGGCGGGCATTGGGCGCTTTCGCGAGGAACTCCACGACCGCTTTGGCCCCGTTCCCAAAACGGTGGACAGGCTCTTCGAGGGATTGCGGCTGCGCTGGCTTTGTAAAAAACTCGGCTTTGAGCGACTGAGTTTGAAAAAGCGAAAATTGAGATGTTATTTTGTCATGAACCCACAATCTTCTTTTTATGAAACCGATCATTTTCAAAAAATGTTAACTTACATTTCTACTGAAGGAAGAGCACTTAGCCTTAACCTTAAACAGAGCCGCAAAAATCTTATCATGATCAAAGATGATATTATGAACATCAATACAGCGAGAAAACTATTAGAACGTATTGCGACAGATGTTTTGAAGGAAAAGGAGAGTTTGCCAAAAACCTAAATTATGGATTTTAATAATGAATTGATTGATTGGGATAGTTTACCGCAGGTGCAGGAGGTAAGCTTCAAGCCTCTGGCTACAAATTACCGCCTACTTTCCATGATTAGCGCCGGATTTAGTAGTTTGTTCTGGGCATTGGTGATTTTATTGAGTATTATTTTCATTCAGTTATGGGAGTTTTTCTACCTCCTTTTAGCGATAGTCATTTGGGTGTCGCTGACTGCTTTTTTACTCTTGAGGGCCTGGAAATTATATGAGTACAAGGGATATGCATTGCGCGAGCACGATATCCTTTACAAATCGGGCTGGATCTGGAAGCGATGGGTAGCTGTACCTTATAATCGCATTCAACACGTGGAAATTCGCCGAGGGCCCCTGGAAGAAATGTTAGATCTGAGAAAACTACAGATATTTACAGCCGGAGGAGCTTCTTCCGATCTGAATATTTCGGGTCTCGCTCCGGATCAAGCAGAACAATTGCGCTTGTTTATTTCCGTGAAAACAGGGCTGGATGAAGAAGAGTAGAACGGAGATCTTTCGGGAGCCTCGCCGCCAGGCCAAGAATGCACTGATCTTCATTCTTTTGAAGACACTTTCTCGTCTGCTGAGTCAGCTTTGGCCTTTCTTGCTCATTGTTCTCTTTAGTAATCCGGATTATGGTTCCTTGTTCTATATTTTAATTACGGTGATTATTTCCTCCGTAGTTTTGATTACTTCGGTGATCTCATATTTTCGCTTTTACTTTTATATTGCTGAAAATAAATTGCACATTGAACAGGGAGTCTTCCGCCGCTCACACAGCAGCGTGGCTCTTGAGCGAATACAAAATGTACAAACAGAAGACAATCTTATTCACCGATTTTTTAAAACCGTTTCCGTTTCTGTCACGACCGCAGGTTCCAAGGATAGCGAATTTGTGATCAGCTCAATGGATCGGGAAGAGGCAAGTCTCTTGCGCGAGTACATCATGGAACTCAAGCGTTCGCTGCAGCCGACGGCTCAGCAAGCAGAAGGGCAGGAGGGAGAGAAAGAAGCTTTTTCTCCTTTGTTCCAGTTGACTTTGGGCCAATTACTGAAAGTGGGACTAAGCCAAAACCACTTTCGCGCTATTGGTATCATTATGGGTGCCGCGGCCTATTTGCTTTCTCAGGCCCAGGAAATTTTCCGAGAGGATATTTTTGAATGGGCTTACACTCTGGTAGGGTGGACGAATCAGGCAGACTACCTGATTATTTTTCTTCTGGTTCTCATTGTTTTTCTCATTGCTATGATCATCAGCATGAGCTCTGTTTTTCTCAATTATTTCCAGCTGAGAGTGGAAATGGGCTTTCGACAAATTCGCCTCAAACAAGGGTTCATTCGCAGAAAGGAACAAACTGCCCAGTTGCGAAAAATTCAAATTCTGGACTGGAGCACCAACCCCGTTCGAAAAGCCATGAATTTCGTTACCGTTGTTCTACAACAAGCCAGCAGCAGCTCTGAAGGAGGTCAGAATACGCTGTACATTCCAGGTTGTGCTGAGAGGTATAAAGAAGCACTCATTCAATCGGTATTTGAAGATATCGATCTACAGCCTTCCGGCCTCCGTTTGCACCCTTCTATGATTTGGCGATATACGCTGTTTCGGGGCTTGATTCCGGCGCTGATTGCCGGTTTGGCTTCCTATAATCTTTTTGGCTGGTATGCTCTCTTTTTTCTTCTTTGGGTTCCCCTTTCTTATTGGATCAATTGGAAAGTGTACCAAAGCTGGAGCATTTCCTGGGATCGTAATCACATTGGGATCAATCGGGGACTTTGGACCTACTCGGTCTCCATCATGCCCTGGTTTAAAATTCAATCCATCGAATTTAAGCAATCGCGCTTTCAGCATCGGCGCAATCTCGGCAATCTTTGGCTCTACACGGCCGGCGGAAACCTCATGATTCCCTACTTGAGAATTGAGGATGCCTACAAACTCCAAAACCTCATTCTCTACAAAGCCGAGTCGACGAAGAAGTCGTGGATGTAGGTTTACAGCCTTTTATATTTTTAGTTTTATTCAGA